>ERZ827496.777-NODE-777-length-42050-cov-8.872532_pt1 | contig 42050 bp, 30 predicted proteins | sample MGYA00519769_ERZ827496 | MGnify/ENA primary metagenome ERZ827496 (study PRJEB31778, sample SAMEA3449327) | human gut metagenome | biome: human gut; feature: human-associated habitat; material: faeces | place: United Kingdom | collected 2010/2012 ...
TACAAGCTACACTTGGCAATCAGAACCCCACGGGCTTGCCCGTGGGAGTAGTCAGCCTGAATAGCTAAAAAGTAGAACACACAGTTCTACTTTTTTACATGCTTTCTGCCAGATGCATCTGGAATATTTAATTCTGAACGGTATTTCGCAACTGTTCTTCTAGATATTTCAATGCCCTTATCTTTTAATAGATTAGTAATTTTCTGATCACTTAAAGGCTTGTTCTTATCTTCATTATCAATAACTTCTTTAATTGTTTCTTTGATAGAATCAACAGAGTTATCTTCTGTACCTTTTGGAATAAGATCACTTAGAAGAATAAAGCCTTTGTCACAATATATGTATTTATCTTTGATGGCTCTACTGATTGTAGATTCATGTACTCCAAGCAGCATTGCGATATCTTTTTGTAGTAATGGATGACAAGATCCTTGATTCATAAAGAAGTCTTGCTGGTAATCTAATAAGAAAACCGCAATATCATATATGAGATTCTTTCTTTGGTTAAGGCATTGTTGGAGCCAAGAAACTTGTCTTAATTTGGATTCTATATATTTCTTAGTTTCTTTATTCTCATCAAGAGACAAATAGTTTGTATTAATGTTTATATCCTTATAAATCACAGGATTTAATTGAACTATACCATCCCTGATTATAATATCGGGCACAGGATAATTGACTTCAAGAGAAGAACTATAGTTACTAGCTGGACGTGGATTTAATGTAAGGATAATTTGCAGTAGTTCTCTTACTTTGTTTTGTGATATACCAAGTTTCTTGGAAACAGCATGGTAGTGACTTTTAGAAAGGTCTTCTAAACATTCATCTACAAGTATTTTTGTGAGATGAATATCTTCTGTTTCTTTGAGGCGCTCTAATTGAAGAAGGAGACATTCTTTTAATGTATTAGCACCAAGTCCAGGAGGATCTAGCTTGGATAATGTATCTTTAGCTTCTAAATACTCTTTTTCATCACACTTTAGATAAGTACAGATATCATTTATTGAGAGACGTAGATATCCATTATCATCTAATAAGTCTACAAGAGATTCTACTAATTCCTTATTGTGTATATCCTTATTAATTAGCTGCCAGTGAATGACTTCTTTGAGTGTTTGTTCAGTTTTTCTAGATAAACTATCGATATCAAATTCTTTTCCTACATCAGAACTTGTTTCTATCATTTCATCAGTATCTATTAATGGATTCTCAAAAGAAATCTTCTCTATGTGGGCAAGAAGCTGCTGGACATCCATTTGTAGAATTTGATTCTTTTCAATCTGTTTCTGATATATTTGATGTTTTTGACTATGTTTAAGTTCAAGCTTCATCTAAGCCTATTGGCTCCTTAATGACTTTACTCAATAATTCATACAATATAGATAATTCATAATTATCTAAATGAATACGGTATTTCTTTTCTACATCCTGGAAAACAATTTTTGAGATACGATAGAATTCTTTTTGTGATGGATTTGTAGGTTCTTCTTCATCATCTATATCATCTGCAGTCATTAGACGTTCAAACATAAATGCGATATGCATATAGAGGTTTAATCTTATATGACCTGACATTTCCATCTTATAGTAATCCTGATAACGATGAAGAATTGTTTCTACATCTTGAATAACGACTGTAGGATTGAGGAACTGTAGTCTGCTGACAATACCTTCAATTGTAAATAATCTTACAAATTCATTCTTTGTTGCTTCAAACTGTTCTGGTGTGACTACACTTCTTAACGCATTCCATAAGTTTTCTTCACCATGACCATCCAATATATCATAGACACTTAACCAAGGCGTAGAAATACCATCATGAAGAGGAGATGTTGTGAGAATCATAAGAGTCTGATCAAAGTTCTTATGATCATCTTCGTTAATTAAATCAAGAAGTTTCTTGTATTCCATAGTTACAAAATCAAGACCACAGTCTCCCAATGTCTTCTTCATGATTTCCTGTATCTTTTCCGCAATACCTACACCGGACATACATGAAATAATAATATTCTTATTCTTAGATAATCCTTCAAAGAACTGAACATCAAAGCTATTAATTCTTTTTGTGCTTTCTACAATCTGTTCAAATGAACCATGACCTAACATCTTTAAGCCAACATCTAATGCGATTGCGGTAGAAACGTTATTAATAATCAACAAATCACCAGATAAATTATTTTTAATCTTTAAATACATACTACTTAAAGATCCTGTATCTACAAGTAAGATGAGTCCTTTACCCTTAGCAGAATGTAAGAGATAGTTCTGTACCTTTTCGACAGTCTGATCAAGTGTTGTATCCATAGGCATATCAATACCTTCCATAATAAAGGTACCACAGGCCTGATTGACAACCTTCGCAATACTAGAAGCTGTTGTATCACCATGGGCTGCAATAAGACCATTTAATTCTAAAGATTCGCTAATATATTCATGAATAGCTAATGCAAATAAAAATGAAAGATTATCTTCTAGATGTAATTCATACTTCTTTAATTCAATAATGATGCGATTTGCAACATAGAAAGCTCTAGGGCATGATTGTTCAAAATAAGTTTTAAGTTTCCATTCCTGTTCTTTTTCAATATGCATTTCATTGAATGTTATATAAAGTAAATATAATTCTTTACCACAGGAATCATTCATTTTAACACCATAACGAATCAATATATCCTTACAGACCTGCATAAAGAAACGCTGTTCTGTTGATCTAATATAAGTAGGATTGATTTTTCTAAGTATTGCACGAAAATTCAAATAGAGCTGATCTATCTGACTCCACGATGCAGATTCTATCTTGTGAAAAAGATTCATGATTTCTGTATGGTGTTCATCATAATATTCCTGATGAATACATTCTTTAGGCTGATTCCATATAACAGATATTTCCATATTACGTTCGGCCTGGAATCCTACTGTATTAACTGGTATATCTCCACCTGCATGAATCAGTTCTGCTTCAGAAATAAGAAGATCATCTTCTTTACCATGTTTGAAATAAGCTTCTGCACAGCTGACCTGAATCAAGTTTCTTAGTCTACCAATATTACCAGGGAACTTAGAGAAACAAAGCATTTTAACAGCTCCACTAGAAATAGTGAGATTCTTTTTAATCTTTTCTGCTTCTTCTTTATAGAATGTTTCAATGAGTTCTATACGTTCCTGCAAAGGACGTTCAGTAATGTTAGGAATGGTAATCTGTAATGTTATTCTTCTTCTAAATGTTTCTAATAAGACTTCTTGTGGGTTTTCTGTTGTCGCAAATATGAATCTCACATTTGAATGTCTCCATTTAGAATCACCAAGAGGTCGATATTTACCTGTATCCATAAATACAAATAGTTTTTCCTGGTTTTCAAATGATAAACGATGTACTTCATCTAAGAAAAGATAACCACCATCTGCTTCCTGTAATAAGCCTGTTTTATCAGAATCAGCCCCTGTGAAACTACCTTTCTTATAACCAAGTAATGTAGCAGAAAGAAGTTCAGGGTTATTGGCATAGTCTGCACAGTTTAATACGACAAAAGGTGCTTTTTTATCGATACTCCCTGTCTGTAATGCATGCTTATAAATGAGCTTTGCGATATAGCTTTTACCTACACCACTTTCACCAATAATAAGAATTGGAAGACCATTTGGTGGATAAGAAACAGAGGCTTTACACATTTCTACTATTTTCTTATGACTTCCTGTTGCACCAATCATAGAATCAAATACTTCTGAATCTAATTCTTCTTCGACAGGTGCATTCTGTTCTTCTTTTTCAATATACCAGTAAGTCGGTCTTGTATCTGTTTTCTTTACTTTTCCCTCATCAAAAAGCTGATTTAAATAATGCGTCACAATCTGTCTACTTAAATGTAGATTGTCTGCAATCTGAGATGTAGGAATCTTTTCAGACTCATTTAAGCATTCTTGAAGTGATATATAAACCTTATCTTTTACATCCATCATGATACCTCCTTGCTCTTAATTAATTATAACTTGAAAACTGTTAGAAAACAATTTAATGCCAACACGCATGAAAAGGAAGATATAGGGATATCTTCCTGTCTGACTATCTTGGGAGTCTTGCTCTTCTATTTGGGAATTCTTTATCGAATCCTTCTTTATGATCACAATACCAATAAGCGACTGTACAAACATCATCCTGTCTTTCATATAATGAAAGATCATCGTTACCAATCTGCTGTAATGTGACTTTGATATCTTCATCAAAGGCAATTGGATCTAAGATATGGAATCTATATAAGCCATGGCGAGGAAGGCTGTCATTACCAAAGGCATGAACAGCATTCAACTTACCTGTTTCAAATCTTTCTCTTGTTTTATCCTTTGTTGAATAGAATGGATAACCTAAGAATAAGTTAGAATATGGTTTCACTGAAGGTCTTCCTAATTCATCTTTCTGATGGAATGCCCAGGCACCACCAAAGTAGTCTTCTGAACCTGTTGATGACACTGTTGGATAATCTTCATCACCATCAAGATAGAACTTAAATTCTCCTTCGCCCCACCAATATCTTTCAAGTGCAGTTAAGCCAAGGTAAGTACCTACATAGTAGCCTTTACCTTTTACATCATCTAAGATGACATAGTCTTTTGCAAGCTCAGTCTGACGTTCTCTACGCCAGTAAGCATGGAAGTATAAACAGTTTTCAGGTAAGGCATCTACTTCAGCATAATTGATTGTATAGAAGAAAGATGTAATATCTTTTGGATGTTCATTTGTCATTGTAATGACAGCTCTTTTTGCGAATGGCATTTCAAAGTAGCTGTTCATTCCTCCAGTAGGATTAACTACGATTGGTAAAGAAGCGACATCACATCTTTCACCAAAACCATTACAGAAGAAATCACCAATAGGAGCTTCTACTGCAGGTGTATCACTACCATCCCAATAGATTCTCATAACAACATCTCTCATGACAAAGCTGCCTTTTTCAGTATTTTCACGGATTGTCATCCACATATGTCTAATAATACCTGGACCTTTAATATCCGCAATGACTGTTTCTTCACCCATAGGTAACTTAATGCTTCCACGTCCTTTTCTTGATGGACCTAGGGCACTTGCTTCCATACATGCTTTGCCTTTTTCACCAGTTGGGTTTTCTGGTGATACAGCTCTAGAACGTTCTCCTTTATAAGTCATGATATTACTTAGTAAATTCATAATCTTCTCCTTCCTTTACTGCATGTTGATTGACAGTAATTGAATAATTATTTTTATTGGTAATATGAATGTGCTGATCAGTTACCTTGATATCAAATCTTGATTCACCGATATGGAAATCCTCCCAGAAGAAGTTTCCAATAAATTCCTTAGGATGAATCGTTAAGTGTTTATTTGGTGCATCATAGTTGATTCCTAAGAATTCAGTAATGAATAAGACATAGAAGATCCCTGATGACCATCCGCATTTACCACAGCTGTTCATTCGTGTGACATCTCCAGTAGGTGCCCCTACTTTATAAGGCCACCACCACCAGCTGCCATCTAGATCAGCTAATCTTTCTAATTCTTTAAATCTGCCGTGTTCTCCACTCCAGTTTTCTACATTATCAGCACCATTCAATATTGAAATATATCCTGGGAATGTTGCACCTGACTGGTTACCCCATTTAATCCCTCTGCTCAATTTACTATAAGTAGGATTCTCATCACTTGAACTGAATTGTCCGTAGTGAGTTGTTCTGTCTCCTGCCTCATAGCCATAATATTTCAATAATGTAGTGTCTGATTCTTCACCATCATGCATTCTTAATGTGATAGTCCCGTCATGATTCACATCAGTTAAAAACTGAAGTCCTTGATCAAGCATCTCTTTACGATAACATTCATCAGACATATGTTCTTTAGCATCTAGATCAAGTGAGGCAATACCTTCTAGAAAAATACGATGACCATTTGATTCTACAGTCATATATTTCTCTATATCATTCTTGATTGCCTGGGCTTCATTTTCTAGTTCAATCGCATATTCTTTCTCATCAAAGATTTCAAGTGCAAGTCTTGATAGGGAGCGACATGCACGATATACACAGATGTTGGATCCTGTATGATATGTGCCAAGGGAGTAGGCATCTGAAATCCAGATACTGTGGTACAAATGTGGTTCACCTGGATTTCTAGAAGTAATGACTTCATTCAGGATTTCCTTCATCTGTCTATAGAGATCTTCGTTATCTAAAAAGAAATGTTTGTCGGCAAAATAATCATAATACGCACCAGAAAGTAGAATAACTGATAATGAATTGCTCAATGAATGGAAGATGCCGCCTTCAAATTTAGTACCTGGGTATTTGATACCATATTGGGCAAACCATTTTATTGTTTTTTTACATAGGTCTGGTTCGGTCATTGTATAAGGCAAGCTAGAATAATACATATCTTTATTCCATATATGAGGAGTAACGGGGTAAGTGCCCCAATTTGAACCAAGTATTTGATTATACCCATTCATGGCGAAAGCTCCAGACGCTTGCTGATAGGCTCTTTCAATTAAGTACCCTGCCATTGGATCGTTATCAAAATGGACTTTACCTATGCATTGTTTATAATATTGACGTGTTTCTTCTAACCATTCATCAATACTTCTACTAAACAGCTTCTGTGTATCCTGATATGCATTAGGATCAGTGAAAGCAATCATGAATTCTTTTTGAGAATGAGGTGGTAAAGTAAATGAAATACAGTTGTGAGATTGTGTCTCACGGCATTCTATTAATACATTTCTTGTATCAGAGTATTTCTTTTTATAAAGAGAAGGAAGTTCTAAGACACCTTCTCCTTCTGTATCGCTTTGGTTCTCAACGATAATAGCATACATCAAACTACTTAATCTTTCTCCATCATGAGTAATAGGTGCACAAGCAATTAAGCTGACTGTTCCCCAGGTAAAATGATGAATACTTCTTGGAAAAAGATTATCTGCAAGATCAGATACGACATCTACACTATCAGATTTTAATTCAGTTCTTTTACCATTCCATGTGATAGAGACAGAAAGATCATGTTCCTGGACAAAGTCTTTTCCTACCCATACACCTGGTTTGCTTTCCATGTAGTAGTTGTGATGAAAGAAGGTAAGGTTTTTAATTGTGCCAAATTCATCAAGATTGGCTTGAACTTTTTGATTGGACGAATCAAATGAGAATGTATCATCTGGAAGCTTATTGCGATAATAACTGATTGTGTTGTCTGTACTATAGATTCCATTCTTGATTCTTAGCATATAGAACGGATTGCATTTCATTGTATTCAAAGCGACCTCCTGCGGTATTTATTAGCAAATACCTAATAGTGATAAAACGATTCCTAATGCAACGATACCAAAGATAATAGCGATAACGTTGACTTTCTTGTTTAATAGCTTATAGCAGCCAAATGTCATTAATAATGGAACGATACCTTTAAAGATACTATCAAGAGCTGATTGAACATTCATTAAAGACTGTCCCTTCATCTTGAATTCAAGAACTGTTTTAAAGATAACAGTATTGCTTGTCATAGCACCTACCATGATTAAACCAACAATACCAGCTGCCTTTGTAAGGATTTCAATCATGCCATTAGCATATAATTTTTCAATATACTTAGCACCTAAAGAGTATCCTAAACATGCACCATAGTATCTGCATAAGAAGTTTGGTACGTTGAATAATACTAAGAAGATGATTGGAGCAAGGATGTTACCAGCATTAGCAAAACCAATAGCAAGACCAGCACATACAACTCTCCATACACCCCAGAATAATGAGTCACCAATACCAGCTAAAGGACCCATTAAACTTGTTTTAATAGAACCAATTGCAGCAGCATCAAAGTCTGGTTTTTCACTATTTTCTTTTTCCATTGAACCAGCAATACCCATTACAAATGATGCCATAGGTACTGTAGTACTGAAGTAAGAGACATGTCTTGCAAGAGCTTCACGTCTTTTCTTTTCATCATTCTTATAGAAATGGTTGATAAATGGAATCATAGCATAACAGAAACCAGCACCACCCATAGTAACTGGGTTAACAGATGCATACATCGCACCTGATCTCCAGAACATCTTTCTAATTAATTTCTTTTCTTCTTTATCAATGTTATTCATTAGTTTCATGCGAAAAAGTCCTCCTCTTCACTGTCATTAGCTGTAGTATTTACGACAGCTGGTTTAGCCATCATATCTTTTAACTGCATATCACGCTGTGCTGTTACAAATGCGATAACGACACCTAATACTGCGATTGCGATTAATGGTAATTTTAAATAAGCGACTGCAACAAATCCAAAAATAAAGTAAATACCTATTTTCTTATCCCATAGCATCTGTAATAACATAGCCATACCTACAGCAGGAAGCATGTTACCTGCAACTGTTAAACCATTCATAATAACCTTAGGGATTGACTGTAAGATTGTCTGTACAACGTCAGATCCTAACCATACAGCAAAGAATGGAATTAAAGCATATAAACCATAGTGTAATGCCCATAAACCAAAGTGAAGGGCTGTGATTGATTTGTCTTTACCTTCTAAAGCTAACTGTTCAAATTTTGGTGCGAATGGACCAATAACGAATGAGAAGATGAAGTTCATGAACTGAAGACCTAATACAGCAAGTGGGAATACGATTGGAATAATAGTACCAACATTACCACCCATCTGGATTGTGAATGCTGTAGCAAGACCTGCAGCTAGAGCTGGTTCAGCAGTACTTGAGATACCTACATTGACAACTCCCATAAAGATTGATTCTAATGATGCTCCAACTAATAAACCTGTCTGAACATCTCCTAGCAATAAACCTGTAAGTGGTGCAACAACGATTGGTCTACTTAACATGACCATACCAAATAATTCATGTCCTGCAACGCCTACGAATACTGCCACTGCAACGAAAAACGCGTTTAACATAATAACTCTCTCCTATCTCTTATAAATTTTTTAATACGTTTGTAGCAAGCTTCTTTTCCATTGAAGGTGTACCCTGGAAGAATGTATCTGGATATAATTCAACTAATTCTTTTAATGCGTCTAATTCTTCCTTAGTAAGCATAACTTCTTTAGTTAAATTAATCTTTTCTCCTGAAGTCATCTTTCCAGCGTTTCCTAAGTTAACCATTTCAATATTCTTGTATTTCTTACATAAAGTAACAGCATCACGTACTGTAGGTACAAGAACCATTAAGCGCATCTTTTCTGATCTAGGATCATCCAAGATAGATGAAACGCCTTCTACTGATTTGATAATACATTTGATACCTTCTGGTACTGCCATCTTTAATGACATTTTCTGTAATTCATTAGATGCTGCTTCATCACTTGCAACAACTAAGCCATTAAGCTTTAATTCCTTTGTCCAAGTCATAGCAACCTGTCCATGAATTAATCTTTCGTCAACTCTTAAACAAACAATCATTTTCTTTTCCTCTCTTTCTTATAGAAGAAAATCGTCATCGTTTTCTTCTGTGTTGTTTTTTTCAATTTCTACTAAGCATAACTGTTCTCTAGCTTCTTCAATCTTAGCCTTTAAGAACTCGTTAGTAAGTTTTTCTGGAGTCATAGTGACTTCAATAAGAACAGCTAAATTAAATCCTGATACTAAGAAAGTGTTTTCCCTTACACAATATGGAATCATCTTCTGATTCACACTTCCACCTTTAATATCAGTGAAGATGACTACTTCATCTTCCTGTGGAATCTTTGCGAAATATTCTTCAATCTGCTCATTGATAGGTTTCTGTCCATCTACATAAGCTGTAATATAGTCTACGTTATCTACATTACCGATTAAGAATTCCATTGTTGATCTTGCACCTGAAGCAAGTAAGCCATGTGTGGCTATTAAAATATGTCTCATTTTCATATCCCCCTTACACTTATATAAGTTGCAATTGTCATGCCAACTTTTAAGCTTTCTGTTTTATATTTTCTCCTTTCTTTTTCTTTTCACTTATATATACTGCAATTGACGTGCCAACTTTTAGTATGTATTTATTAATTCTTTTATTTCTTTTTCTTCTGGCATTACTCTTAATGCACCCTTCTTAGTTGTAATTAAAGAAGCCGCTGCATTCGCAAACTGAAGCATTTCTTTTAAATCTTCTTCAGTCATATTGTCTAAGCCATGTTTAAGTACTGCATGAAGTGCACAGGCTCCAAATGTATCACCTGCACCTGTTGTTTCAATCGTATCCTCATTTAAATAAGGTTCCATAAATACCTTCAAACCACCATAGTAAGCAATACTACCGTTCGGACCAAGTGTGACATTGATGAGTTTTGCATGCGTTCTTTCTCTAATGATTTCAATTCCTTTATCATAATCATTCGTACCAGTCAGCCATTCAATTTCATTATCTGCAATCTTTAAGATATCGCACTGTTCAATACCATACCAGATCTGCTTTGCTGCAAGATCTTCACTTTCCCATAACGGTGGTCTTAAGTTAGGGTCAAAAGAAATAATCTTATTTTTCTTTTTTGCATAATCAACCATCGCATAAGTAGCAGATCTTACTGACTCGTCCGTCATAGACAGAGAACCAAAGTGAAAGATACGACAGTTATCAATTAATTCATAATTCACTTCGTCTTCCCTAAGCATCATATCTGCGCCTGGCTTTCTATAGAAAGAGAAGCTGCGGTCACCTGTTTCATCATTATCTACAAAAGCAAGTGTTGTTTTAGCATCTGGATCCATTACAAGTCCTGTAGAATCAATCTTCTGTTCTGAGATTGTATTCTTTAATAGTTTGCCAAACTCATCATCTCCTACTTTACCAATAAAAGCAGTTTTATAACCTAATTTTCCAAGCATAGCAAGTACATTACATGGTGCACCTCCTGGATTGGCTTCATAGATACGGTTATTCTGTTCACTTAAACCATTTCTAGTGAAGTCTATTAATAGTTCACCTGTTGCTGTTACATCGTACATAGAATACCTCCATTGTTTATTCACTTATATATACTGCAATGCATGTGCCAAGTTTGAGATATAAATAAAAAAACTCACAGCTTATGTACTGTGAGATGAAATAAAATAAAAAAAGTGACGCAACGCAGGCGTCGCATCACATAAAACAAAATGTTTTTGTTCCTGTATGTATTATACGTTTCTTTCGTATAAATAGTCAACAACATTTTTTAGCGAGTATTTTTGAACAAAAGAGTAATACTCTACTATTTAGCAGCATTCCAAAAAATAAAAACAGATTCCCTGTTTTTATTTTGAAGAATCAGCTCTATATAGCTATTTTTCTCAATTTATTAACGCATTTGCTGTTTTAAAAAAAGATGGCGCTATTTTGCAACCATCTTCTCTATATTATTTATTTTCGTTTTTAGAACTTAATGTATCTATCTTCTTAATAAATGGGAAGTAAACAACAAATGAAATGATAATCATCACTAACTGCCATAACGCAACTTTCCATCCCCCAATTAAGAAACCTGAAATAATTGGTGGAGTTGTCCAAGGAACCATAACACCACTAAATAAAGGTAAAATGCCAAAATACATAAGTAGATAACTACTGATACCAATGATCAATGGAACAAGAACAAATGGTACAAGTAAGTAAATATTTAATACGATTGGCGTACCAAAGATAATTGGTTCATTGATATTAAAGATGTTAGGGACAATTGATAATTTACCTAAGCTACGTAGTGATTCTGATTTTGCGAAGAATGTAATATAAATAACTAATCCAATGACAACACCAGCACCAGACATACATAAAAAGTTATCCCAGAACTGTTGAGTAAAGATATGACCACCATTCTGAACAGTTAAAGCTACACCAGAATCTAGAATCTTCTGGTTAGCTGCCATGTTAGCCTGTAGGATTGGTGAAAGAATACCACCACAAATAGAACCACCATGAACACCAGTCCACCATAATAATGACATCATAACTGTCATAATTACTACACCAGCAAATGAATCAGTCACACCCTGTAATGGAATCTGAATAGCTGAGTAAATCAATTCCGCAAATGTAGTTTTAAACACAAAATGACATACTGCATAGATAATAGCACAAACAATAGTAATAATACCTGTTGGTAATAATGATGAGAAAGAATCTGCGACTCCTGGAGGAACACCTTCAGGCATTTTTACACGGATATCTTTTCTAATACATAATGAATAGATAAAACCTACTAAGAATCCAATTAGGATAGCACAGATCATTCCCTGTCCTGCTGTCCAGTCCTTAGAGATAACGCCAGTGACTGCTTCACCGTTTTCTAATACTTTAGAAGAAGGTGTAAGTAATACAAATGCAGCTAAACCAGTCAAAGCACCATTGACTGCAGTTGAGATTTTATCATTCTTAAGATAAGAATAAGTGATACCTACTACTGTAAACAAAGCCATTAATGAGAATGTAGATGAATAAACCTGTGAACAGATATCTGCTAAACCACATTCTGCAACTAATGTATTTAATGATTTAATGGGTAGATTCGCAATTAATAAGAATAAAGAACCAATCATCAAGAACGGTAATGAGAACATCATACCATCTTTTAATGCTTTAATAACTTTTGTATTTGTGAATTTTGAAATATATACTACGACTTTCTTGTTTATGAATTTTTCCATATTATCTCCTATAACTTCTCACCATTAGATGAAATTACTTGTTTATACCATTCAAAGGATGCTTTCTTATATCTGTTTCCAGTACCTTTTGCATGGTCATCTAAGTCTACGTAAATGAAACCATATCTTTTCGCAAGTTCTCCTGTTGAGGCACTTACGATATCAATAGCAGCCCATGGTGTATAACCCAAAACTTCTACACCATCAAGGTCTATTGCTTTTTTCATTTCACTAATATGATTTCTTAGATAATCAATACGGTAATCATCATTGATCATTCCATTTTCTAATTTATCATAAGCACCAAAACCATTTTCTACAATGAACATAGGTTTTTGATATCTTTCATATACTTCATTTAAGATATTTCTTAATCCTGTTGGATCTATAGCCCATCCCCAATCACTCTTCTTTAATAAAGGATTCTGAACTTCGACAAAGTTGTTTTCATCATCATATTGCGCAATTGTTGATTTATAATAACTAAATCCAATGTAGTCTACTTTACCTTTCTTTAGGTCAACAAGATCTTCATCTGTAATATCTAAATGAATATGATTTCTTTCCCAATGTTTTAATGTATAAGCAGGATAATACCCTCTTACATGAACATCACTAAAGAAGTAACGTTTATCCATTGCTTTAATACCCGCAAAGATATCTTTTGGATCACATGATGCAGGATAAATAGGACCAAAATGAAGCATACATCCTACCTGCATTTCTGGATTGATTTCTTTTGCTCTTTGTACTGCTTTTGCACTTGCAACAAACTGATAATGAGAGATTTGATACATTGTCTTTTCTACATCTTCATCTTCTCTATATAGTACACCAGCACCAGTCCATGCATTAAAAGGATTATCAGTATCAATAAGGTTATTGATTTCATTAAAAGTCATCCAGTATTTCACTTTATTCTTATATCTTTCAAAGCAAGTAATTGCATATCTCTCAAAGAACTCAATAAGCTTTCTATTACGCCATCCATCATATTCTTTCGCAAGATAGAGAGGCATTTCGAAGTGTGATAAAGTAACTACAGGTTCAATACCATACTTTAAACATTCGTCAAATACATCATCATAATACTTTAAACCTTCTTCGTTAGGTTCTAATTCATCACCATGAGGGTAAATACGAGGCCATGCAATACTTAAACGGAAACACTTAAATCCCATCTCTGCAAATAGTTTAATATCTTCCTTATAATGATGATAAAAATCAATACCAAAATGGTTTGGATAATAGTTATCCTTCTTTATTTCAAATGAGATTTCTCTAGGGTGATTTACATCTCCAGAAGACATGACATCAGTTACACTTAAACCTTTGTTTCCTTCGTTGTAACCACCTTCATATTGGTTAGCAGCCACTGCGCCACCCCATAGAAAGTCTTTGTTCATAATTATTCTCCCAGTTTGAATTTATCAACTGTCTTTGTTGTCCCCTCTAGATAAGAATAATTACTTATAAGCTTCAATGAAGCAAAAACATCAAATATATACTGTAAAGAAGAAATATAAACCGCATTAGATAACTCAATAGTATTTCGTGTTGCCATTATTACTATTGTTTCATCACAATACTTACATATATCTCTGTTCTTATGATCACATATCACAATAGATCTAGCATGTGATTTACTGATATCTTCAGCCATCTTCAACATCTCTTTATTCTGTCCTGTATGAGTTAAGAATATGCAGAGTGTGTCATTTGGATTTCTTTGTTTCAAGTATTGAATATGCATTGGGTTTAAACTGTCATAAGCCTTTGATATAATCCCTATTTCTTCAAAGTTCAGACTATAGACCTGTGCTAACGCAAAATTAATACCTGTTCCATATATCTCAATATATTTGCAGTTTTGAATAAGTTGATAAATTCTTTCCAACGTTTGTTTGTCTAATAAACTTTTTGTATATTCAATTGATCTTCTGTGTAGAATTTCAATTTTATTTAAAGCATCTTTAATTGAACTATCACTAGAAAATGGTTCAATTTCTAAATCACTCTTTAATTCAAGTAAATGAGAATATTCAGCAGCATATTGATATTTAAAGTCTTTATAACCTTTAAAACCTAACTTCTTACATAATCGTGATACTGTTGCTGTACTTGTATAGCTTAATTGTGCTAATTCATTAATATTCTTTTGTAAAATATCATCTGGATTACCTAATATATAATCCACTAGATATTTCTCTTGAATCGTTAAATGATCCAATGCTTTTATTTTATCGATAATCATTATTATTCCTCTTTTCACCGGTTAAAAGATCCATAACAACTATCTCCTTATCTAGAAGACAGTTCCATCTTAGTGTACACTACGTGTCAAGTCAACAAAATGTATGCGATTCCAATTCAATAGAAAAAAGCTTACAACTACATAATTATTTAAGTAATAATGCTGAAAATAATTATCAAAAAAAGGAGGATCACTCCTCCTTACAACACTTCCCCATTACTACTTATTACATTCTTATACCATTCAAATGACTTCTTCTTAATTCTTCTCATATCCTTTAAGTCATCATTATCTCTATTTACATAGACAAAACCATATCTCTTCTTCATCTGTGCACGACTACTTAAGATATCAATAGGACCCCAAGACAAGTATCCTCTACAATCTACACCTTCTTCTACAGCCTTTTTCATCTCTTCAATATGTTTTCTCATATAATCAATACGATAATCATCATTTATAACACCATCTACTAACTGATCATCATATCCATAACCATTCTCTACAATATAGATAGGCATTTCATATCTATCATAGAGCTGTCTTAAAGTAATACGTAAACCAATAGGATCTATTGTCCAACCAAATTCAGACATTTCTAAATAAGGGTTCTTCTTGATGACTACATCTTCTACATTAGTCAAACTATCTTCACCATAATGACTAATAGTAGACATATAATAGCTTATCGCAAGAGCATCTGTTTTACCCTTCTTAAGTATTTCAAAGTCTCCTTCTTCTATGACTGGCATTGTACCTTCTAGTTTCATATTTGCTAGGAAGTAATTGTTATAGTGTCCTCTCGCAAAGACATCTAGGAATACAAATGCTTCACTTTGGGCTTTCATAGATTCTAATGTATCTAATGGGTGACATGTTTCTGGATAGCTTTGTACAATAGTGGCCATACCTAAAACATATCCTCCTTTTTGATGGATGTATTCGTTTATCAAACTATGCGCGATTAAAGTGTTATGCATAATTTGATGATCCAGAGTAATAGGATTTTCTCCTTCAGGACATACAGCACCAAAGAACATCTTTGGACCTTTCTGTAGTATTCCATTCTGTTCATTGAAGATAATCCAGTATTTAACTTTGTCACTATAATGATCTACAATCTTCTTGCATAATTCCACAAATATATCCACTACTTTTCTACTCGCAAAACCATTGTATTTCTCATATAAGAATACAGGCATCTCAAAGTGATAGAGTGTAGGAATAGGTTCTATCCCTCTCTTTAGTAGTTCATCAATAAATTCATCATAGAAAGCAAAACCTTCTTCATTATATGTATTCTCATCACTCATAAATCTAGACCAGTCTAAAGAGAAACGGTATGCATTAAAGCCTAACTCTTTATATAAGTCAAAATCTTCTTTGTATCTATGATAAGCATCAATACCATCTTTAAAGTCTGAGAACTTACCAGTAACTGTTAAGTCACATACTGCAGGAACTTTTCCTCCTTCAGTATATCCACCTTCACTCTGATGAGCAGTGACAGCACCACCCCATAAGAAATCTTTTCTTAACATTTTTATTTACTCCTTTATGTATATTCTTATTTAATTCTATTAAGGATATACTTGAATTTCAAGGAAGTAACACTTGAAAAGAAATAGTATATATTATTCTAACGCTCATTTAATACGTTTTAACGCTCACTCTTTTGTTGAGTTTTTGGCTTAGTTATGCGGTTTTTAACTTTCTAACGCTCATTTAACGCTCACGAGTGTTAGAATTATTGTTTTTAACGCTCATGAGCGTTAGAATAGAATATCATCATCCGTTGAATCTGGTATTTCAATTTCTAGAGTCTCTTCTCGAATTCTATAATATTCATCAACAACAGAATCAATAGATTTTCTATCTCCTGCTCTTTCATAACATTTTATAAGTTTAGCCAGTAAATCAAATGTCGTAATTTCATCAACACCATATTCCCTTAAACTCGCTTCATAATTTCTTTTGGCATATTCCGATGCCTTATCATATTGTTTTCTTTCACAATATGTATCGCAAATTGAACTTGCTATCATAATACTGGTAAAATCAGCATCACCAAATATTTCTTTACACTCATTATAATCTTGTATAAGTTCTTCTAATGTTTTCTTTTCTTTCATTGGCGTATCTCCTTATTCTTTTTTATTTTCTCTTATTGGCAACATTCTGTAAACAGGAATCAAACATAAGGTGTTCTCAAATTTGAACAGCACTGTGATTTTAAGCATTAGTGTTCTCAAATTTGAACACTAATGCAACTCTGTGAATTTGTATTCATAAATCAAACCTAAGAAAATATTATGATATAATTCAAACAGAATAAAGGTGAATATCATGATGGAAAGAAGAGCATATTTAAATCAATTAGTATCGTGGAAAGATAAAGATATAATAAAATTGGTAAGTGGAGTTAGACATTGTGGAAAAACTACGATATTAAAAATGTATCAAGAGTATTTATTAAATAGCGGTGTTGATCAATCACAAATCATTTCTATTAACTTTGATGACCTAGAGTATGAAGAGTTGCTAGATTAGCATAAACTCTACCAATATATCAAAGATAGATTAGTAGAAAACAAGATGATTTATGTTTTCTTAGATGAAATACAGAATGTTCCTTCTTATGGAAAAGTTGTAGATAGCCTTTATGTAAAAGAGAATATTGATATCTATATTGTAAGATCCATCAAGCATCCAATCACACATTTAAACAGTCAATATATAGAAATACATGTTCTTCCTTTATCATTTATAGAAATATATAAACCTGGAACTGATAAAGAAGAAGCTTTTCAGAAATATATGAAAACTGGTGGTTTCCCCTATATTAATCAAATACAACTGGATAAAGAACAAATTGATATGTATCTAGAAGGAATAAATAATACTGTGATTGTGAAAGATATGGAAGCATTGTGTGAGTCATACCTTTATTATCCTGTTGAAGTGATGGATATATCAGGCAAGGAAGTATTAAAGTCCAATAAGAAGTATTATATTGTAGATTCAGGAATTCGTAATTATATTCTTCCAAAGCAATCTTATGATTTAGGATTCACGATTGAAAACATTGTTTATCTAGAACTTCTAAGAAGAAGATATATTGTAAATATTGGACGAAGTGGACTTGCAAAGGTTGATTTCATTGCGAAAAGAAATGATGTCTATACTTATATACAGGTTACTGCATCACTTGTGGACGAGAATACTTTTAACAGAGAGATTAGTCCTCTAAAACTAATTGAAGACAATTATGAGAAAATAATCCTTACTTTAGATAGATATACACTTGGAAATTATGATGGTATTAAGGTAAATAATATCATAGATTGGTTATTAGAAGAATAGGCTGCAGCGACTAGATTCGCTACAGCCTTTTTTCATTATTTGAATTCTTCTATATACTTTCTCAAGAATGGAACTACTGTATAATCATTATTTCTAATGAAATTCACACTTAATTGATCAAAGATGAACTTCTTAAAGTCATCATCTAATGCTCCTTCTAACACTGTTATTCTACGAATATGACATGCATTGACAAGAGTAAACTTCATAGGCTCCTTTTTACCAACATAATAGTATAACTTCTTTGAATCCTCCTCATCCTTCAAAGTATAAATATGCTGAAATACCTTTACAACATCACTCTTAAGACATGGATTAAATACTACTCTAGAAGTATCTCTACAATGTTTTACAAACTTTCTTCCTAAAGAAGTAGCTAAATTAATAAGTGGTGGATTACCAGCTTTAGATGCTTTTCTAACCACCTCTTGATATTGATAAGTGTTTTTATTTAAATTCTTTAGTATACGTTCTATTTCTTCTCTGTATTCTTCATTTGTTTCCACAAAAGACTTTAATAGACGTGTTAGTTTACTCTTGGAAATTTCTTTATCTTTCCTATATGCATTGAGTCTAAAATCAAGTTCTTTTAAATCAGGTAAAACCATCATCTTACTATCACTTATTAAAGCTTGATAATCTTGAGTAGAAATCAATAATTCTGGTTCAAAAACAGAACTTTTATAATTTGTAAAGACAGATTCATATCTCTGATATAGTTCTGAAGTATCATCCTCAATCTTATAGTAATCCATGCTCCCATCAGGAAATACACTTAAGAGAAAATACTTAGTAATTTTTTTATTACCACAACGTTCAGATTCTCTTGTAACATATTCAACTGGTTTATCCCAATTCCAGTGATATATAGATATACTTCTATTTGCGATATCTCTTTTAATAAGTAATTCCATTAGAATCCTATCCATAATATTATCACTAATATCAACTGTATTATCTCTAGCAATACAAGTCTCATAAGTGATATGTTGGAAGTTTAAATCACTGACATGCTGGTCTGGTATTTTGTTGTTCTTACAATATTTCTGATTATGAATCAATGCAATATTGAACTGTTTACCTTTATCATAATGAATATTATCGATACCTCTATCCTTTAATTTAGAAACAATTAAATCAATCATCTTCTTAGATGAACTATCGTTCACACGGTCAATCAAATGAACACCTAAATCATTATATAGATTTCTTATATAATCCTGGGATAAGAAGTCTGAATATGTATTGGCCATCTGTTCATTATCTAAATCTATAGGATGTAATTGAATATAATCATTAAGATATAAATCAACATCAATATAAAATTGATGCAACATACCACACTTAGAATTTTCAAACCCCTGTATATCATGAATATCTAAACTATTCACAAAGTCCTCTCTTTGTCTGCGATATACACTTCTTCTCACAAAACACTGATCTGTACTTAATGGTGTAAGGCATCGACGAAGTACATATCCTTCATTACTTTTGTAATATCTAGGCAGTTTTAAAATATCATTTCTATATTTGTCATTATACTCTAATACTTTAGATAAACGATGATAAGATTCACCCTCCATATGCACCATACATTCCTGCTTACTTGTTTCTGATTCAATCAAACTAATATGATATGCTAGAATACAATCTTTTCTAAAAGACTTCTGATTGAAACTGAAATATCTACCTGAGATGTTATTAAACTTCTGAGAGAATTCCATATTAGGCAGCATATTAATCAACAATTGAGATAATTCAGTCGGTGTTATACTTAAAGGATCCTTTATATCTAACGGTTCTACAATACTGCCTTTATCATATTGATTGATATGTGATTGAAGGTCTTCTGAACATACACTTCCTTTTTCAAATATAAGATAAACTGGACCTTTATATCTATAAAGTACAGCTAATACTGGAGATAATTGGTCTAGTTTTTCTAAGCTTCTTTTCAGAACACATTTTTCTTCATCTTTCTCATCAGTTTGTTTTGGTTGTATTCTATAAAGGTCATAATCACGAATAATATGATCATAATGGATTTCAAGCTTTACTTTATTTGTTTTAATCATCTTTATATTCCTCCAAACACATTCTTATTTTATTAATTGCTTCTTGATTAGCATGGAATCCATCTTCTTCAAGTAGAGAAGGTATTTCAATGATTCTCGGAGATTCAATAATCTTATCTGATTTATTTTCATCAAATATATTAATAATGATTGCCTTTTCTCCACCTATTTCATCTAGCTTATCAATAATCTTCTTAGTCATTTTCTTAGAATCAAAGTTTGAATATCTCCAATGTTTTAAATCGATATAGACCTTACCACGTTTATAATCAAAACGTTCATATTCGTTTGGTTTAAGTTCATCTAGATCAATACCTAATTCTTTCTTTATAATAAAATGACCTACAAACTCTCCTAGTCTTCCCTTATAGATATTCTGGTATAAAACAGGTGATAACATATAATCATTTACTTCAAAACGAGTGGCATACTTATGTTTAACAAACTCCTCTCTTAAACCAGGATAATTCAACATCTTAGAAAGACGTGCATTTTCTTCACTAACTTCGTATATATGCTTGATTCGTTCAGAATCTTTCTTATTCTGTAGTCTGACTATAACTTCCTCTTTAGATTCGTTAAAATAAACATCTGTATATTCAAAATCATGTTCACCAACGAAATAATATTTATTCATCGGTTCAGATGAATGAATATAGTATTCCTTAACTATTTCATCATCCTTGTTAGAAATAGTAGGATGCTTTAAACATGTTTCACCCAATCTCTTATAGCGTTGTATTTGTTGTGATGTCCAATCTCCTGATAGTAATTCATATATATAGAACTTACCAGAACTAGAAATATGACTGGCTTCATTCTCAACATAATCATATACAGGAACATCTTCTTGTCTTTCTTTAGCATATTCTGCGAGTTTTATTGTTTCTGGTGAAAGTATTTCAGTTTCTAGTATTGATGTATCAAAACTATTCACGATATCTCTCGTAACTAGAATATGAATGACTTTATTCTTATTAAATGAACGAGATAAACGTCCTACTGCTTGAATAATCTGTTTTGTTTTAAAGAGACGTATACTTCTACAGCCTTTAAGTTCCGTATTAAATCCTTTCTCTTTTGGATTCTTTAATTTCTCATAGCCTGCAGAGATACATTTACTTAAGGTACGATGATCAATTTCATTATTCTCATATAAATTCTCCACTTCAATTAAGTAATGGAGTAAATCCTCTTCTTTAAATCCAGATTCAGTATCATAGAGATTGGTGATTACGTTCGTGATATCTCCTAAGAAGATTCCATCGAAATCCTTTTTCTTATTTCTTCCATCTTTTTTATTTGCGAAATCAGTTAAGTTAATCGTATCCAAGCCTTTAGGTAAGTCATATGCCATGTTTTGTCCTGCACCTATAGTAGCATATGCAGAAATCACAAAAATCTTTTTACCCTCTTTTAGAGATTTCAATATCTTCTCTTTATCCTCATCAAATGTTGCACCACTCTTTAATACGATATAATTCTTTTTATTTTCATCAACACCACACTCAATATTTACCAAACGAAATAGTTCCTTAAGTTTTAACAATCTAAGGTTACCTGTTTCTTTTGGTAAAGCATTATTTAAACATAAGAATGAATGAATATCTTTATGTGATACAAAGTATCTATAAGCTTGTGCTACCATCAAATATCTTTTAGCATAATAACCCTTCTTATCTGCCTCCATATCCTGAGTGAGAATCTTATAGACTTCATTTTGATGTTTAGAATCAGAAAATACTAATCTAATAGCTTCTTTTAAATTTTCATTATGATAATCTATCTCTTCTACCTTTACTTGAATTTCTCCCGTTTCATATTTCTCATTCAATAAAGAATATGTATCTTGAATTCTTTGGTGATCCTCTTCTTCAATAATATGAAAATCATCTTCTAGAGTTTCTTTAAGATACTTGAGTGAATAGTTTGACAATACAGAATCAATATTACATGTTGCACTTAATCCAATAACAGTGGCTTTTTTAGCTAACATAGCTAATATACATTCAGCACTTTTAATAAGATGCATATAATGGAAAGTTGTATTAAAGCCACTATCCTTCTTATTAGTAAATTCAAAAGAACGAATACCTCTATTATAATAATTATTCGTTTTCTTAAATTCATTCTTTGTTTTACTCACCTTCATTACAGGCTGAATATTAATATCATTATCAATATATGATATATCTGGATCAGATAATTTGAATAAATGATAAATAGATCGTACTGCCTCTTCATCATTAATTAGATCATCTTCCTCTGCTTTTAGATTCTTATCGTTTTTATGAGCTGAACCGAGTTTCTTAATATATCTCTTTACAGAAACCAAAAAATTACTCATCTCACCAATAATAGAGAATAAGCTATACACTTCACTACTTATTTTAGGTAATTCTTTTTTTCTCTCTTCGCTATCAAAGATTTTGATGGTCATTCTATTATGCTCCTCATCATAATAGACATAAGCTCTTTTCTTAGATAAACCATCAAAGCTTGCGTGGAATGTTGAATCACTCATCAAGAAATTACGGTTTTTAATTCCTGGGCAATAATAAGGCAGCTCATCATGATATTTGTTTCGTATCTTTAAAGCTTTTTTTCTTATATCTTTTAACTGCGAATCATTTTCAGGTACTAAATCCTTTACATCTTTAGGTGTATTATCCTCCCAGTGAATAAATGGACTTGTAATGCGATAAACCATAGGAATCAAATCAACAGTTGAACTTAAACTACTTTCTATAATAATATCGTTAATTTCATTCTTAGTTGCATCTACTTCATCAATAAAAAGAATACTGTCATTAATAATTTCAGATTCAGAGAATTTATACTTTTTCTTATAAATAGGATCAATTGAAGTAAAGAAACGCTTTACAGACATACAAATAATCTTATAGTCCTCAATAAACATAGCAGGATATAGAACACTAAGCCACGAATGAAGTGCCTTCATATCTTTCTTTCTATCATCTACATTCTTCTTTTTAAATTCAGCAGTCATTAGTTTATTTCTTACTTCTTTTCTAAACTTAGTATCAGCTGATACTAGATCTTCTTGAGATTTTTGAAGCATTTCCAATGTGACATTCCAATTCTTAAATTCCTTTTGGAAATGTTTATAAATGTCTAAACTTCTCTTTAAGTTTCTGTATGAATCTAAATCTTGAAATTCATCTGGAATATGAGCTTCATAAAAATGATGCACAATATTATCCACAACACTTTCTACACGTAATACATTTGTTTTATATTCATCTTCACCTAATGCATTTTTTAAATCATCCATTGGTAAGTTATTCAAATTATTTGTGATAAATATAAAGTGTTTATCAAACTTCCTGTAATTATTTTTCATCAACTGTACTGCACTATAAGATTTTGCAGAACCTGTTGGAGTATTCACAAAATACAATCCATTACTTCTTTGTTCGAATATCTTTTCTAATAGTTCTTTCATAAATTTTTACCCTCTAACTTATAGAATTCTTCTGCTCCTTTTACTTCTGTTAATTCACATTGTGATTTTATTATATTCAACGTTTCCTTAACTTCACTTTCTGATAGTTCCAAATTCGATCTCAAGTAAAATCTAATTTTTGATGCTCCTATAATATTATTTCCATTATTCAACTCAACAAGCTTCTCCATCATTACAGACATATCATCCTTTACTGGTTCTTTCTTAACAGCAGTGGGTTTAGTCATTGGTTTATCAAATAAGTAATCTGTTTGTCTTCTTAATAATTCTTTACTAGTTATTGAGATTTTCCTGAATATTATCGGATATCCATGAGCCTTTAAATCTCTCACCATCTCATAATAATCAATGTCATTAGATACCAGTATGATTAACCTAGGATTATACTTACCAAACATATAACCAATATACATAGAGATTCTATTATCCCCAAAGTTTGTTCCTACACTCTTAGTCTCTACGATATTGATATCATAACCTTCCAGCATATCCTTATATTCTTGTGCTGGTTTTGTGGTGTAATAACCACTGAACAAGTAATAGATATACTCTTTATGTAATAAGTCTGTAGGAATAGCTTGATAGTTTTCAAAATCAACTATGACTATAATCTTAGAATCTAGTGTTCTCTCTATTATTTCTGAGTGTTTCCTACTATGTGAAATAACACTTTTTTCATACAATGCATCAATAAGTTTATTCTGTTGTTCAATCATAATGAGCGCCTCCCTCTCTAATACTATTTTATCTTTTTTTTAAAATAAAAATTTTAGTTAACGTCTGACAACAGCGAATATTAGGTACTTAAATGTAACGTTTAAAAACATAAAATGAATTACGATTTAAAGGTATTCTTATGAACTGTACTGCCTTGTTATTTAGATATCTCTCAGACCATATAGGTGTTACTTCACTTTTTAATCGTAAACATTCTATTGATTTTCTACTTAATCTAGCATACAATCATATACATCAATGGCACTCGGTGCGGAAGAAAACTCACGATTTATATCGTGGGTTTTTTCTTTGTCTTAGAACTCAAAAAAGAGATAGCTTTCGCTATCTCTCAGACCAATTAAGTATTATGATCTTTTCTTTCTCTTAAGTAACATAGCACCTGCTACTGTCATCATAGAGATCCAGCTTGCAATTGATGTTGCATCACCTGTCTTAGCTGGTTTCTTATCCTGAGTAGGATCTTTAGGTGTGTCTTTTCCTGTTTCAGGATCTTTTGGAGTTTCCTTATCTACTTCATTAAGTCCAATTACTTTTACAGTAAAGTCATGACTTGCAGTCTTTCCTTCTGCATCAGTTACAGTAATAGTAACGATGACATCTGCATCCTTCTTAGGAGTAGTTACTTTACCATCTAATGAGATAATACCTTCAGGACTTACCTTAGTAATAGTAATACTATAGCCTTCTGGTACTTCAGGAAGTACAAACTGTGTCTGTCCCTTAGCAACAACTGACTGTACTTTATTACCTGCAAGTAAATCATCTAGGATATCCTGTGATGATGGTTTAGCTGGAGTAACTTTAACCTTCTTGAAGTTTGCTTTTAGAGTAGTGTTTGTAGTTGCTTCAAATGTATATGGGTTAGAAGTACTTACTTCTCTTCCATTTTCATCAGTCCAGTTCACAAATTCATAACCTTTATTTGCCTTAGCTGTTACAGTCACATTTGAACCTTCTTCATAAATACCATCTTCTTTATCCATAGAGACAGTACCCATGTTCTGATCACTATCTACTACAACTGTATACTTCTTATTTTCAACAGTTACTTTTACAACTACTTTTAAGCCATCTGGGTTTACAACGCCTTCTGGTAATGTAAGAGTACCTTCTAATACATATGTACCACATTCATTAGCCTTATAAGATGCTTTATTCCATGTTACGTCTACTTCTTCTGTTTCATTATTTTCTAATGTAATAGATACTTTGTTTGGTAAATTTAATGCATCTAGTGTTGTACCTTTTACTACAGTGAAATCATCTAGCTTCTGAACATCTTTAATCTTTACATCTGCTTCAGAAGACTTTTCAAACTTCGCAATTAAAGCTGTATTACCATTAACCTTAAATGTGTATTCTGCTTTATCAGATACTTTTTCACCATTAGGACGATACCATCCCTTAAATACATAACCTCTATTAGGTGTTGCAGTAATAGTTACAGACTTACCTGCTTTAACTTCCTGACCACCACTTACTTTACCACCTTTTTCTGCTTCTACATAAACAGTATAAGTGTTATTAGTCACTTCTTTATTCGCAATATTGAATTCAGAGATAGCTACCCAGCCATCATTTGATTCAGATGCTACAAACTTGAATCCATATACATTCTGTGTATCAAAAGTAAATGTTTTTTCTGACTTGTTAGCATCAAATGTCTGATCTTTCGCAACTTCTACCCATTCACCATTCTTTTCAGTCTGGATATAAAGTGAAGCTTTAGTCACCTGACCACTGTTAGAATCCTGACGTGGTGTGAATGATACCTGGTTGATTTCATAAGCTTTATCAAATGAAATTTCTGTCCAAATACTTCCATCAGCACCCTTACCTGTACCTGGGGCACCAGATGTTGTTGGAACCTTATCTTTTGTAGCCTGTGACCAGTCTGAATGCCAGATTGTAGAAGGCTTATTGTCAAATGCCATACCGATAATACCTTCACTCTGACCACCGTGAGCTGTTGGTGTTTCTGATTCAGCTTTACCAGTCCAAGAAGCTTTATTATAAAGATCTACTTCTGGTGCTTTTTCAGTTACTACTACGTTATCAATTACTGCAGAAACTGTTTCTGTCTTAGAACCAATTCTTTCTAATGGTAAGGCAAATGTTGAATGAGTGATATTGTCTTTCTTCACCATATCATTGTGAATAAACTTACCTTTTGCATCACATACATATTCACCATTAACATAAAGACTTGTCTTCTGCTGAGCTGTAGTGATTGCGATATTGACTTTCTTACCTACTGGTAATTCATAGTCAAAATAATAGTTATAGAGTTCTCTTGTGAATCCTAACTTACCATCTTCCATGATTCTGATATCATGTGTTCCATAGTCAGCATCTGATTCAAATAGGATATCTCCTGGTTTTGCTGGTTTGTTTAGTTTAATATCAAATGATAGCTTATTACCATTACCAAGTTCTTTAATTGGAGAAGTAACATAACTTGCACCATCTTTTAATACTAATGCATTATCCTTGATTTCAGTATTCTTTCCTTCTTTAAGGTCACGTTTGTTTTCAGAACTATCCTTTAAACCGTTATTGAAATCATAGCTTTCATAGTTTTCACCCTTTTTATTTTCTTTGTAATAAGGGTTTGTATTAGGTCCTGTTCCCTTATCCTGAGCCACTTTAGCAAGAGCATCAGCACTACCTTTTTCCTTACCAGTCGCAGCCCATGTCTTTTCTGCATAGAATGGTAATGCATCAAAGAAACGCCAGTATAGATCAGATTCACTTAAACCTGATGCACTCTTATCGATGTTATCACTCCATAATGCGAATGCAGCACCTAACATCTGATCATCACCAGCAGGAACATACTTATAAGAACCACCTCTAACTCTTACTTTATTTGCTTCAAACTGATTGAAGATTCTATTTACGTTTAATAAATCTCCATAGGCATTAGCACGTCCTTTGTTTCCATTTGGAACCATGTAACCAAAGTCATCAATTGTATTAATAAGCTTATAGCCCATATCATACATTTCAATACCATCTGCCCAGTCAGCTGACCAAAGGTTCATTTCTACATTATCAATAGCTTCTCTCTTAATCTGAGTCACTGGATTATCTTTGATCCAAGTTAAACCACCCCACATACGTACTGTATTTGTTTCTTTTAGGTGAGGAACTAAATCATTAACGAATCCACGATATGCTGTATAGTTTGATAAGAATTCATCTGCACCAATATGTACAGTTGTTTCTCCATCAAATACTGGATTAGCACCTTTTGTATAATCATCAAAGATTTCTTTGATCTTATCTTTTGTTTCTTTCTTAGAGACATCAAGATGGTCAATAAGTGGTCTATTTCTATTTAATGGTGATACTTTATTCTGAACCATTAATTCTGGCCATACTTTAGTAAATGAAGTTGCATGAGCAGGAACATCAATTTCAGGTACTACGTTCATACCAAGGGCTCTTTCACCCTGAATGAATTCTCTGAAGTCCTTCTTAGAAATAGAATAGTCTTTTGCAGTAGGTGTTTCACCTTTATCGTTAGATAATCCTGATTCTAGACGGAATGCTTCATAGGCTTTAAATGCTTCATTTTCATTATCACCTTTACCATACTGTTCTAAGAAGATGTAGTTATCAGATAAATGAGTCTGGAAGTCATTCATCTTATAGTAACGCATTGTTCTTGCAACATCCTTCATCATATCTAATGAAACTGGTTTACGTGCTACATCAAATAAGAATCCACGTGTCTTGAAACGAGGATAATCACGCATTTTACCAATCTTATAGCCTTCATTGTCTTCTTTATACATCTGAAGGATTGTCTGCATACCATACATGTTACCTGTTGTATGAACAGAAGCAACATTGATACGGTCTTTCTGGATATCCATTGTATATCCTTCATCACCTAGAAGAGTATCTGGTGCTTTTAATTCAAAGTTGAATGCATTAGCCTGAGAGGCACCTTTTTTCACTGTAAGGTTAATACCTGTGAAATCTTTATAATCACGTACAAATTCATCTACAACAGCTTTTAACTTATCATCTGTGTAAGTCACTGTCTTTAATGCGTTAACAGAAATCTTTTCTGTTGAGTTTGAATGCCATTCCTGAATTTCTGGAATAACAGTAGGTTTGGTATTCTTATTTGCAGACTGCTCATTTATGCCTTTTACAACATAGTCAACATCTGCAGTCTTCTTTTCTTTTCCAGTTTCAGTTTCTGTAACTACATAAGAGACCTTTACATTCTTATCAACTAATGGATGAACAATCTTACCATCAGCACCAATGATCTGTTCAAGATCTGCACCATTGATTCTTACAGTAAATCCTGCTGGTACAGCTGGCATATCTAATGTATTGACATCTGCTTCAATTGTCTTACTCTGAGATTCAATAGATGATACAACAGAGTCAAGAGTTGCCTTCTGTGCTGTTTGTTCGTTAGAATAAACTTCCATCTCCGCAATACTTACGTTATTCCATGATGATGCTTCCGCAACAAAGTTACAAAGTTTTAATTCTTTTGCTTCAATAGGTTCATCGAACTTAACAACAACTTCGTTATTATAACCATCACCCTTTTTGGTATTAGTAAAGCTCTTTGCAAGTTTTTCTACACCATCTTTATCTTTGTATTTGATATCAAAACTCTTTACGTTAGATGGCATTGGAGCAACATCTCTTTCAAAGAAATGAATCTTAAGTTCCTTAACGAGAGTAAGTCTAGCAAATTTAGTATTTAACCAGATATTAGTAGTTGGAGTTTCATAATCACTTGCCCAGCGGTTCGCTTTTTCTGTACTTCCATCTTTTACTTTATCTGGACTAAGTGTATTAGCTTCACTACTTGATGCAGTGACTGTCGCATTTGCCATATGGTTCTTATTAGGCGTAGCATCTGCTTTTTCTACAATCTTACTATAGACTTCAATTTCATTGATTCCGACATTCTTCCAGTTGATTGTACCTCCATCTGCAGAAAGTACAGTTACCTTTACTTTAGTGGCTTGATGATCTTTATCTAACTGAATGATTTCATTCTGTTTTGCCTTAGTAGTCTTTCTATATACTTCTTTATATTGTCCGTCTTCTTCTAGTTCAATCTTATAGCCTAGAATATTCTGTGCATCATCAGTTCTTTCGAAATTGATATTAATCTGACGGACTGTCTTTTCTCCACCTAGATTAATTTCAATCCATTCATTGTCTGCCTTATTCTGTGCAGTTCCCCAGCGCGTCTTCATATCACCATCTACTGCTTTGCTTGGTGATGTAGAATCTACTTCATAACTACTTGCATTAACAGTACATCCTTTAGCAAGATTTAAGTTTTCTACAGCATAGACTGGTCTCACATCAACAAATGCAGCATTCGCAATCATGACAGTTGCAACTAATCCAATAACACCTTGTTTCTTGTTCATTATCCCTTTTCCTTTCTTTTCTATATAGGACCAACAAAAAAAGACCAAAGTACCCCTCTAAAAAAGAAGGTTTACTCTGGTCTTGCCTAATTCAATAGTAACAATCCTATACGTTTTTCATACAGTGAAATGATAGCACTTACAATGTACTTATTCAAGTATTTTTTTAATTAATTGTCTTGTTTTATACTTATAGATGATCCTTACATAAGTTTATCTATTATTAGGTTGAGAAAGAAATCATTGTAGAATGTTTAATCTGTGTCCAATGTTTTTAGTCTTTCTAGCCATTTTGTAATAAAACCATCTTTTAAGAATGCAAGTAATGTTCCCTCACCAAATCTATCTGCACGAATAGCACCAAAAATTAAGGCAATAATACATTGAGCATCTAAATTATCTACTTCTGCTTTGACCATTGGTTCCCAACTCCATTTGATGCCATTATCTTCTAGAATTTTTATATAATTATGTAATCCCATCTCTTCATGGTTATCTACAAAAGAATAGACATCATGAATGAACTGATCTACAACTATTGAATAGTCTACAAAAGGGAACTGAATTGGATGTTCTGGTGTTCCATCATTCTTATCATCAACAATCCATGTACCAAATTCTGTTCCTTTGAACTCGTTTAAATATTTAGTTAGATTTTCATACATATAAATAACCTCTTAATAATCTTCATCTGTTTCATCAAATCCATCATCTACACCTTGTCTATAAGAAGGATCAATATGGTATCTATCATGATCATAATCACCATCATCTACTGCTGAATTATACCCATCATCATAACTACTAGATGATTCACTTGATCCATAACTATTGTATTCCTTCTTAGGTTTTGATGGAGTATAAGTGCTTGGTCCAGGTTTATTTAGTTCATATACTAATTCACCATCAATAGTGAGCTTATCATAATACTGTTGATTTTCTATTTCATAATTATGCTTGTCACCAGATAACTTCATTATAAATCTATCATCTTCTTGGAATAACACCATTCTTCCTTCTGATTCAAAAGGTTCACCATTCCAAAATATTTTAGATTCATTTTCATAATAATTTTTATTCCCGTTTACTTCTAATATCTTATAGAATAAGTCTTTTGCACCACATTTAGAATCAATAGCTGATTCATAATAATCATCAACTGTATGACTAGAATAAGTGAAGTCTAGTTGATATACAGGTACACCATATGCTTTATTGTATTCAGTGTATGAACAACGATCTACCTTAATAGTTACATCTGGAAGATCAGTTGTTTGAATATATTCTTGTATTTCTGGTACATATTCTTTTTGATACATTTCTGCGACTTCTGTAGTCTTAAAGCCATACTTTAGATAATTAGGTATTGGACCCTTCATGAAATCTGTAATAAGTATTATAAGTCCTAATAATATTGAAACAATGAAACAGAATAATACAAAATAAAATAGTATGTTATCTTTATTGTGATTTTCTTTCATATGAGTAATATTCCCTTCTAGATATATCTTCTTTCTATAGTTCTATTGTAGTCTATTTAAAAAAGAAATGTATTGAGTTAGAGTTCTACAGTGCCTTTTATGAGGGGTTAACAAAATATTTTTATTTATTATAAAAGAACGGGTGTTAAACCGTTCTAAGAATTTACATATAAATCAATTAGTTGATCAATCTTATCGGAATTGTTGGTCAGGCATATCGGAATACTTGGTCAACCTAATCAGAATTAATCTCAGTTGAAATTCACAAAAGTAAATAAACACATACTATACGCAAACTATTAATATATCTCACTGTATATATAATGACTAAAGGGAACAACCAAATCTGATTGTTCCCTTTTGCATACTCATTTAATTAAGTCAGAGTGGTTCACTCGGCCACTTATATTATTTCACTTCTATATCTACTACCTAGTAGAAAACAAAATACTAATCAAAACTGCTTGCTGCATAGAAACCTTCTCTTACAGCTTCACCAATCTTTCCTAATTTATCACAATCTCCAATTGCTCTAGTTTTCATTGGATACTTTTCTTTCAATAAATTTGAAAGAGTTGTATTAGGTCTCATACCAAAAGCTGAGATTACTGTATCTGCTTCAATATGCTTTTCAATGCCGTTTTCTTCAACTGTTAATCCTGTTTCATCAATAGCTGTTACTTTCGTATTTGTCATAAGCTTAACATTGTTTTCAGCTAATTTATTGAATAATGAAATCTTATTGATAAAGAATACGTCTTTACCCATTTCAGGAAGCATTTCTACAACAGTTACATCTTTATGCATTTCTTCAGCAATTTCAATAGCACCATCTAAACCTGATGCTCCTCCACCACAGATTACAATCTTATCACCTTTTATAAGTGATTCATTTCTATGTGCTTCTACAATATTCACAACATTATTACCATCAATACCAGGAATTGAAGGAGTAAAAGGTGTTGCACCTGTTGAAACAATAATCGCATCACATGTTTTTAGAATATCTTCTTCACCAGTAATTGTAGTATTAAGATGAATATCCACAGGAAGTTTACTTAACTGTACTTTATACCATTCAGTTAATTTCTTAATATTAGATTTGAACTGGGCTGTACAGATATCTCCCATAGTACCACCTAAATGATCTTCTTTTTCAAATAAAGTGACATGATGACCTTCTAAAGCAGCTACTCTAGCAGCTTCCATACCACCAGGACCAGCGCCAATAACTACAACATTCTGTGGATCTTCAGTTTTTTCAAGTTTGAATCTAACTTCTTCCATAGCCTGTGGATTAACAGCACATCCTAGTTTTGTATGATGATTCCAAATACGACCAATACAGTATTCATTACATCTTAAACAAGGTCTTACATCTTCACTATGATTCTTCATTAATTTCTTAGGCATCATTGGATCAGCAATAAGTGCTCTACCAAAAGAAGCAAAATCAGCATTTCCACTTTCAATTAATTCTAATGCACTATCTGGGTTATGTGTGCCTGCATTAATTAAAGGAACATTCACAGCTTTTCTTGCATCTTCACATACATATGACATGCATGATTCACCTAAATATGCAGGTGGGAAAATATAATCTAGTGTTTCATAACATCCAGCATCGATATCAAATGCATCAATACCTTCTTTTTCTAGTTCTTTAAGAATCTTCATGCTGTATTCTAAATCTCTACCGCCATTAAAACGATGATCTAAAGAAATTCTAAATAAAATAGGTACATCAGGTCCTACCACTTCACGTATTGCATGATAAATATCTTTTGCGAAACGTGTATTTTTCTCTGGAGTTCCTCCATATTCATCTGTTCTCTTATTCCATACTGGAGATAAGAACTGATCAATTAAATATCCTGCATGAGCATGAATTTCAATTGCATCATAACCTGCATCCATTGCTACACCTGCAGCAAATTTAAAATCATTCATCATCTGAGCAATCTCTTCTTTTGTAAGAGCATGACACATTAAATTTGGATCAAATGCTGATGGGATTTCAGATGCTGACATTGGTGGATTTCCTAAAGTATCTGGAAATGCATTTCTACCTGTACCTGGTGTTAACTGACAAACAATCTTAGCACCATAACGATGTACCCCATCACATACACTTGTAAGAGATGGCAATACAGTAAAACTATCCATGTATCCTTCCATAGACCCTTGAGCAATTTTTTCATTAAGTGGCTGACATCCCATGATAATCATACCTACTCCACCTTTAGCTCTTTCAATGAAATAATCAATTTCATTGTCTGTTTTACGTCCATTAGCCAGTGCACTATTTGTCCCCATTGGAGACATAACTAATCTGTTCTTTACTTCCATTTTTCCAATTTTAAATGGTGTAAATAATTTTTCATAACTCATATCCTGTTCTCCTTTTTGTTACCTCGGTAACATTTTATAATGTAACCGCTTTATTGTCAATGTTTAATAATTCACAATCTTTTTTTATGTTTTTATGCTATAGTGTAAAAGGTGATAAAAAATGTATAAAGATTTAAAGAATACAATTATTAATACATCCTATAAACTATTTATGGAGAATGGTTATGATCAGACTACAGTCAATGATATTTGTGCTGCCTGTTCTATTACAAAAACAACATTCTATCGTTATATTGATTCAAAAGAAGAATTACTGTCATTCTTCTTTGATGATATTAATGAGAAAATTGATGAATTAAAATTAAATGCAGAAACACAGACTGATTATGTACAACAAATTATTGATGCCTTTGACCTCATCATTGCACATATGCTTCAATTCCAGCAGGAATTATATTGTCAGCTATATATATCTAACCTAAAAGAAAATAAAGGTACATTCAATGAAATAGATGCCTTAAAAGAAGTCGTAATTGACTTAATTCTTAAAGCACAAACGGCAAATCAAATATCAAATAGAAATGATCCTTTAGTTATTTATAACGTACTTGAACATATATGTTATGGATGTGGTATTCAATGGTGTCTTCATCAAATACAGGATATTAGAGAAGAATTCACTACTTCTTTAAAAGCAATTTTAATCATATAAAATACATTAAAGAAAGCACAATTATGCTTTCTGTTTTTATTTCTAAGCACAGAAAAAGATGATGTTTATCGATATCATCTTTCTATACTTTATATCAAATTGTACTTACAACAACATCACAACTTATAGTTCAGTATACTTATCACTCTTCCCCTTAGCCTTTTCTACAGGGTACTTTGCTTCATTCTATAATATTACTTCATGACTAATGTATTAGAGAAATTCATATGATGGTTTGCCTGCATAGATTCCTTATGTCTGCCAATCCATTTAAGAAAGGAATATTCGCAATAACTTCCTCTTTATTAAGAGTAATCCAATAAGGTACTCTATCACCATAACTTTCAAAACACACATAAGCATAATTTACAAAGTCTTCTATGCATTGTCTAAAAAAACTTTGTACTGATCAATTAAACCCTGTGGTAAATCGAAATGGAACAAAGTAACAATAGGTACTATGCCATTAAAAATTAATTTGTTAATAACATCATTATAGAAATCTATTCCCTTCTGGTTTATTTGTCCATTGCCATTAGGAAAGATTCTTGCCCATGAGATAAAGAAACGAAAACTCTTTAAGCCCTATTCTTTAATGAGTTTTAATATTCATGGTAATGATGATAGAAGTCAGATGCTACAGTTGTATATGCTGTATGAAGTCTTTTCATGACTTCTCCACATCTTAGATCAGCAACTGTTAGACCTTTACCATCTTCTAATTTAGCACCTTCTGCTTGAAAAGCACTGATACTTGCTCCCCATAAAAAATTCTTTGGAAAACTCATATTATCATCTCATGGAAATAATAGCATTTTCCATTTCTGTCTACTCATCAGATTATGACGAGCGGAGAGGGGGAGAGAAAAATCACCTTTAGTTATCAAAACACAATTGTTTTAAATCCATAATTAAATTATCGGACGAAAAGTAAGTTAATTGCAAAACAAAAAAGGTTACACTGAAAACTCAATATAACCTATACTCACAGAATTAACAGTTAAAGCCACTTATTAATAATATGACTTTAATGTCAAAACCTTAATACAACTAAGTAAGTTGTATTATCTTCTTTTATCTGACTGTGATAGAACACTAGCAGCAAGTCTCTTTGTTGTAGCAGAGTATTTACTACTATTTAAAACCATAGATGCTTTAGCTTCCATTTCTTTCCCAGTCACATTCTTTGAATTAAATTGAGATAAAGCAGAACCAGCTAAAGATTTTTGAATCTTAGAGCTATTTTGTGATCTCATAACAGATGAGGCTGTTGAAGCAAGCTTCTTACTAGTCATCTTTTTATTCATCAAGGTTTTCTCCTTTCATAAAATGAAAGGATGTGATTGTCCAAACATCCTTTATAGATTATCTAAGTAATTAACTAATCTTTATGAGTCTTCTTAGATTTGGTACGAGGAAAACAAAATACTTTTTTCCCATATTGAGAAGCATATATACGTTTTCCATTTTTGGATGTAATGTATGGTGTATAAACCATATCATCTTTATTAGTTTTTTTCACGCAATCTGACCCCCTTTCTACAAATTATTTCCAGACAAATCCGGAAAAGTGTAGAAATGAGCAGAAACAAATACTAAAATATCTTTTGTAAGAAGTGTTTAGTAGACAATCATTGCTTCTGCTATTCCTAATAAGCTCATTTAAGTTGCCTCTTAAATGGGCTTTTTTTTGGAATCAGACATTAGCAAGCTTATACTACTGTGACTGCTTCATTCAAATCAAACAGCATCAAGTCTTGTTCTGGAACTAATACTCCATTTACTCGATATGAACTCTGATTCAAGTCCCAATCACACAATCTAACAATTGTATTGATGAGATCTTTAGAATTCCATCTGACCGATAAAACACCATTTGATTTTTCTTTGTAGAATTGTGTCGCTTTATCATCTTCTTCTCCACAAACCTGAACTGCAATTTGCTTTTCTGATTCGTTGATTAGAAGTCTTACGAAAGCTGGGTATTTCATTTTAATAATCACTGATTTATTAAATGTAACTCCATTATTCGTTACTGATATATATGGTACACCTTCAGTGAAATCAAACGGTTTAAAACTTGATAGATCAATCACTTTGCTCGCCTCCTTTCTGATTCGATACTATTATACCACTAATCTAAGTGTGTATGCAACAAATATATTTGCGCCGTATTTGCGCCGTATTCTTTTCACTTATTCACTAATTTGTATTTCTTTCAATTTATTCTACTGCAATTTCGCCTTATTTTGTACTTTATAAATTTCAAACAAATCTATCATTTGTTTCACATGCGTTTTTATTTATATTTTTGTTGCTATAATCGTATTCATTCATATGATCACTCGTATCATATCCATATAGGTTAATAATAAAATATCATAAGATAATAATCGCTCCGCAGATGAACAAATATTATCTATTACCTAAATTAGAATTTTAGCATTCTCAAGTAGTTGAAGTAGTTCAAATCACCATTTTGCGTGTAACTTCTACTATAGGTAAATTATGTATAACAAAAGTTTACGTAAAAACCGATTTTGAACTACTTTGACTACTTCATTGCCTTATTTTCACTTAATTCGTTACTTAATAACTTACATTCAATCAGTTCTCGAATTAAGAATACTTAAAGTAACATAAGTATTAAATTAAACATTACACGAAAAGGACGACTAAGTCATATTCTGACCAATCGTCCTTCATTTCAAAACTTCTTCATACAAATACTCACTCAGTAATGAAAGTAGTTTATCTTCTGAAGATTTCTCAGAAATTATAACTACACTTCCATAACATTATCAGTCCAAAGCTCACACTGACTAATAACTGTCTGAACTGCATCTTCCATCCCTTCTGGTGGATACTTGTGCTTTTTTAATAGTTTTTTGATTAACATACGCATTCTTGCTCTTGCTGACTCTCTCTTTTGCCAATCAATTGTTTTATTTTTACGTAATGTTTCAGTCAATTCCTTTGTAATAGCAATGAGTTCTTCATTTTCATAAAAATCTTTTATTGCTTGTGGTTTTGTTAATGCATCATAGAAAGCTAATTCATCAGAAGTAAGTCCTAATTTCTCACCCTCTTTTTGAGCTATTGTAATCTGCTTAGCAAGATTCAACATTTCTTCAATAACTTCTTCATTAGTAAGCATACCATTTAAATATGCATTGAGTGATTTTTGCATGATCTCGCTAAACTTTTCAGATTTTACAATATTAGTTTTTCGATATATGCTTACCTGATCAGCAATTAATTTCTTTAATAGTTCTACTGCAAGATTCTTTTCTTTCATATTAGCTACTTCTTGTAAGAAAGTGGGATCAAAAATAGAGAATTCTTCTTTTACATCAGAGAACAGATTAATTACTCCATCACTTTTAATACTATGCTTAAGTAATTCATTTATTCTTGCATTCATTTCTAGTAATGATATTTTCTTTCCTTCACCTGAATTAGTAAGTCTCAATACCAATACACGAACTGATTCAAAGAAAGCTGCTTCTATACGATCATGTTCCTCTACTAAAGATGAACATAAAGATAATGCCTGATGAAGTAATAGAGCTTCCTGGACAAATGAATTCTTGTCTTCTATACGTTCTCTATCCATAATGAAGTTAACTGCACCACTTATAGTCTTTGATCTTTCCAGATCTGTTCCTGTATGGAATTTAGAATAATCAAAACCATGGAGTTTATCCTGGCAGATTGATAGTTTTTCATAGAATTTTGGTAATGCAACTTTAGATACATCTGTATCACCATAATTCTTTTTATCTCTAGATGTATAGTCTTTCATCGCTCTCTTTAAAGCTGATGCAATACCTACATAATCTACTATTAATCCACCTTCTTTATCCTCAAAGACACGGTTTACTCGTGCAATTGCCTGCATCAAATTATGCCCAGACATTGGTTTGTATACATACATAGTAGCTAGAGAAGGAACATCAAATCCTGTAAGCCACATATCAACTACAATAGCAATTTTTAAAGGACTGTCATTATCTTTAAACTTCTTTGCGAGTTTCTCTTTATGTCTCTTATTTCCAATAATCTCGCGCCATTCTTCTGGGTCCTTGTTGCTGGAAGTCATGACCACTGCTACTTTTTCCGTCCACTGTGGACGTAACTCTAAAATTCTCTTATAGATTTTCATGGCAATAGTACGTGAATAAGCAACAATCATTGCTTTTCCTGTCAGTAAATTCTCTCTATTATTTTCATAATGATCTAAGATATCAGTTACAAGAGAATCAAGAGTATTATCATTACCAAGAATGGCTTCCATTCTACCAAGTTCTTTTTTACTTCTTTCAATAACTTCTCTATCAGCATTTTCAGCCATAAGGTCATATTCATCATCTATAAGTTTCAATGTTTCTTTATCAAGATTAAGTTTAATAACACGACTTTCATAATAAACTGGACGTGTTGCACCATCTTCCACCGCTTGTGTCATATCATAGATATCTATGTAATCACCGAACACTTCACGAGTACTACGGTCTTTAGATGAAATAGGTGTTCCAGTAAATCCAATATAGGTTGCATTAGGCAGTGTATTTCTAATAGCACGTGCAGCACCAATTTTAATTCTACCAGTTTTTGAATCTACTTTTTCTGTAAGACCATATTGACTACGATGTGCTTCATCAGCCATTACTACAATATTCTTTCTTTCTGAAATTGCTTCATGTGATTCCTCGAACTTCTGCATAGTAGTAAAAATAATACCATTTGCTTTTCTACCAGATAGTAATTTTTTTAAATTTTCTCTACTTTCTGCATGCAGTGGTTCTTGTCGTAAGAAATCTTTGCACTTAGCAAATTGACCATATAACTGATCATCAAGATCATTTCTATCTGTAATAACAACTATTGTTGGACTATTCAATGCCGACTGTAATAAGTGCGCATAAAATACCATAGATAATGATTTACCACTACCCTGTGTATGCCAGAACACACCACCTTTTCCATCTGTAACAGTTGCATGTTTAGTAGACTCTATAGCTTTTTTCACGGCAAAATACTGATGATATCCTGCTAGAATCTTAAATGACTTTATTCCTTCATTAGAAAAACAAATAAAGTTTTTAATAATGTCAAGAAATCTATCTTTTACAAATATTCCTTCAAAGAAAGTATCAAATTGAGCATACTGTATATTTTCATAACTACCATCTTTTGTTTTCCATTCCATAAAACGATCTTCACCTGAAGTTATGGTACCTGCTTTAGTAGTTAATTGATCACTCATCACACATATAGCATTATACACAAACATTGAAGGAATCTCCTTCATATAATTACGAAGTTGTCTATATGCTTCTGAAGCATCAGTTTCTTCTCTTGAGGGAGATTTTAACTCTACTAATACAATTGGCAAACCGTTTAAAAATAGTATGATATCTGGTCTTTTCTTACTATTTTCAATAAATGTCCATTGGTTAGCAATAATAAAGGAGTTATTATCAGGATTATTATAGTCAACTAAATAAACAATAGATGAAGACTCTTCACCATCAATCAAATATCGAACAGGAATACCATTTTGTAAATAATCCATAAATACTGAATTCTTTTGTACTAGTTCACCATTCTCAATATTCTTTAATTTGAATAATACGTCCTGAATAGCATCTTCAGGTAAATCTCTATTCAAGCGATGCAATGAATCAATTAAGACATCATCATATAACGGACTATAAAAATCCCTTTCTATATCAGGTCCATATACATACTCATAACCTAAATCATTTCTAAATAACTCGATAATTGAATTTTCATAATCAGCTTCCCTATATAGCCCTGACATAATACCCCTCCTCACTAGTTATTCATGTTCTCTTTCGAAATGAATACGCCATAGTTTTTCTATTTCATTATAACTTGCACTTCTATCTTTAGGTGTATTTGTATCACCCACTCTTGTATATATTGTATTGTCCTTGACTCCACCATATCTTTCTACCAAATAATAAGGAATATGTTTTGTAGCTTTACATTTTATAACCATGAGTTTTTTATATTTATGATAAATGTATTTTATTTCAATCTCAGGTTTAAAGTCTCCTGCAAATTTTTTACTCTTCATAAAGTCATATATATTGTTTGATTTACAATTTTCATCAATTCCAATCACTTCAAAATCATCTGCAACGCCAATTATTAAATAGGCGTCTCTATTCTCAAGATTATTTGACAAACATATTATATCATAAAGTAAATCTTCATCTTTTTTATGAAATTGTCTTTTAAAATCATAATAATAGTCTTCTTTGCAACTTCTTATCAAAGAAATAATTTCCTCATTGACAGGATCCACAACAAATTCTTTTGCCTTAATATCATCAATAATTTGCTTTAACATCTTTTTTTCTTCTTGATCAACTTTTCCATTAACAACAGTGTTTTTCACGTTATTTGAATCATATATTGTGACACTAGCTCCACTGTTGTTGAATTTTAATTGCCAATTTAATCCGTTATTCTCCCTTGGAATGCAATCAGATATTTCATATCCAATCTTCTTTAATTGGTCTTTTATATATTCTATGTCTACAGTTATTTTAGCCATAATAGTCTTATCCTTCCGTTTTTATATATTCTAGGTAAAATAAACAATAATTTACTGGAGCAAGCGCTCACCCTATACGTTACACAGTTTTCCTCGTTAGAACTTAATGGTTGCATAGGTGACTATTGTTCTGTTAAGTCTGGTTTTGCGTTCAAAAGTTCTTGGTGGACAAATAGTGGTATTAGAGTAATTAAAATTGGTTCAATCAATCAGGACAACCTTAATTTATTAGAATGTTCCTATGTTGACAAAGACAAAGCTGATAAAGCCAAAGATTTTGTAGTGAAAGCCGGAGATTTACTAATAGCAATGACCGGAGCCACAATCGGTAAGTTTGCAATGGTTCCTTATGCTTCAGAAATGTTACTTGTGAATCAGCGTGTAGGCAAATTTTTTCTTGGAAATAATCCAGTTGAAAAGTTGCCTTTCATATACTGTACATTAAAACAACCTGAAGTGTATGGCGAAGTAGTAAATCGTGGTCAAGGAAGTGCTCAGCCCAATATTAGTGCTTCTGACATTATGAGCATCCCTTGCGTTATTCCATCAAAAGAAGCAATAAACAAGTTTAATGAGACTGTCAAACCACTATTTGACCTTATCATTAGCAACCAACGAGAAAATCAACGGCTATCATCATTAAGAGATTTGTTGCTTCCAAGATTGATGTCTGGAGAACTTGATGTCTCCGACATCGATCTCTAAGCCACTAAATTATTGTTTATGCTATTATTAAGTTCTATTTTATTATCAATTGCACCAAGTATAGAAGCAATATCTCTTTGCATCGATTTACTAGCTGGCACAAAAACCTTTATACTTTTCATAACTTTTGCGGATATTTCTTTAAAAGTTGTACCACTGCCCATTCTTTCAATTTTCTCTTTATTAAATTTCAATAAATAATACGCTAAGTTTATGAAAAATGTTGCTACTAGATCATTAAATTTAACTTAACGCCT
>ERZ827496.779-NODE-779-length-42006-cov-16.840171_pt1 | contig 42006 bp, 30 predicted proteins | sample MGYA00519769_ERZ827496 | MGnify/ENA primary metagenome ERZ827496 (study PRJEB31778, sample SAMEA3449327) | human gut metagenome | biome: human gut; feature: human-associated habitat; material: faeces | place: United Kingdom | collected 2010/2012 ...
ATATCATCTTCATATGCCATCATATATTTTAAGGACATTTACTGAATATCCCTACAGCAACTCCCCTTAAAACAGAACATTGGGAATATACTTGTAAGCAATGTGGAAAACATTTTGAAAATCCAGTTGCATAAAAATGAATGCTTCCTGATGATTTTTATAAAAGCCATCAAGAAGCATTTATTCACTATAGTGCACACGAGTTTCCTTCACAATAGTCCTTACTTATTTCCCCTTGATACTCCGGATGACGCTGCAACCATATTACAGCGTACGAACAAGTAGCTATGGGCTTCAGGGCATTTTCAAGGGCAAAATCATAAGCGGCTTTCACCAAAGCAGATGCAATTCCTCTCCCCCCTATCTCTGACGGAACAATGGTATGACGAATATCCAAACCATTATCATGAATACTATAAGCTACATGAGCTTTATATCCATCAACTTCTATCTCAAATCTTCTTTGTTCTGCATTATGTTTTATATCCATATTACTAAAGTTTAAAGATTTATATATCTGAAGCAAGATACAAAATTAAAGAATATTAAAAAAAGAATCAATGAATCTTATTTCAAAAAAATACATGAAATTTGCAGAAATAAAATTCATATAACGATATGGAAAAAGAAAGTCTTATAAAAAGATATTTAGTATTCATCGCAGGTCTGTATTTTTTAGCAATGGGTATATCATTAATTGTTCATTCCAGCTTAGGAACTACACCCATTTCAAGTATGAACTATGTATTAAGCATCAACACATCATTATCCCTCGGTACATGGACATTTATTGTAAATCTGCTCATGATTATCATCCAACTATGGCTGGCAAGCGGCAAATATGGGACACGTAAGGATACCATAGAAATTTTATTGCAGATACCTTTTTCTTTTATATTTTCTGCTTTTATCGATTTAAACATGATACTCATCCGCAATCTTGTTCCAAGTAACTATGGTATGGCTGTAGGAATTCTACTGGCAGGATGCATCATTCAATCCATAGGCGTAGTGTTAGAAATCAAACCTAAAGCAGCAATGATGAGCGCTGAAGGACTTGTGAAATATATAGCCCGACGCTGTAATAAAAAATTCGGTAATGTAAAAGTTTATGTAGATATTACACTGGTTAGTCTGGCCATTCTTATATCACTGGCTTTCACCATGCGCATAGAAGGAGTTCGAGAAGGCTCAGTCATAGCAGCTTGTATCACCGGATATATTGTTAACTTTCTGAATTATAAAGTCATGACAAGAAAAACATTATACCGCATCATACCCATAAAACATGAATAAAAGCTCAAAAGAAAAAATTTTAATCAATAATCTCCATTAACTAGAATTCTTATCCATGAACTATCAATTTGAAATCTGTGCCAACTCTGTAGAAAGTTGTCTTGCTGCCCAAGCAGGAGGAGCACATCGAGTAGAATTATGTGCTGGCATCCCCGAAGGAGGTACTACTCCTTCATTAGGTGAAATCCTAACTGCCCGTCGTATGCTTCAAATCAAACTACATGTCATTATACGTCCACGCGGAGGAGATTTTTTATATTCTCCCCTCGAACTGGAAATTATGGAAGAAGATATAAAATTAGCCAGAAAAGCGGGCGTAGATGGCATAGTAATAGGATGTCTTACCCCTGAAGGTGAGATTGATTTACCAGCCATGAAACGCCTCAGAACAGCAGCAGGTGATTGTTCCGTAACATTTCATCGAGCTTTCGACAGATGCAAAGATCCTTTTAAAGCACTTGATGAAATAGCTGAATTGGATATCCATCGTATTTTAACTTCAGGGCAGCAACCTACCGCCCCTGAAGGAAGTGGTTTAATAAGAAAACTTGTAGACTATTCAAACGGTAGAGTCAGCCTGATGGCAGGATGTGGAGTAAATGAAAACAATATCCGCCAATTAGCAGCAGAAAGCGGTGCCAGTGAATTCCACTTTTCTGCACGGGAAAAGATAAAAAGCGCCATGCGCTTTTCGAATCCGGAAGTAAAGATGGGAAGTGATTCTATTAATGAATATACACGCGAAATCACAACAGCTCAACGTGTAAAACGAACAATTGATGCACTTACCAGTCTATAATAAAAACTCCTCGGTTCATTTAAGAGCCGAGGAGTTTTTATTATACAGATTCTTTCATTTATTCATCCCATACCAAATAAGCAGAAACCAACCAATGATTCAGTTCTTCTCCATTTCCTGGTTGTGCATCGGGTATACTTACAGTAAAAGTATGTTTACCAGCCTGTAGTTCTTTCAAAGGAATTTCCTCTGGAACAACGTCCGACCCAGGACACCAGTTCGAACGAGATAAATCAGAAGATGCTAAAGGTTCCTCTACCATTTTTGTCTTATATCCATCTTCACTAATATAAGCAGTAAGACGTTCTATAAGCCATACTCCCGTAGCTGGGTTAAAACGACGGAATGAAGCACAATCATCTCTCCATGGGATAAAACTATATACTTCTTTTCCATCTACCGAAAGAATATTCTTCTTTTGGACAAACTCATCACCCCCGCTATGACCGCCATGACCAGTTACAATATATTTCAGACGTACATTCTTCGCATTTTTAGGAAGAACAAAATCAGCAGAAACAGATTTACGTGCAAAAATATCCGGATACGACTGTCCAATATAATATACCGTATTCATCAACGGTTCTACATGACGACGTATTAGTTTTTCACATGCAATCGGAGTTTCCTTAATATTCAGTTCCATACTGGCAATATAGCCTTCTGCTGTCCAAGTATCAATAAAAATACCAACATACACTTCACCTTTAAGCGCAGCATACAAGTCGGTAATATCCTGTTCCCACTGTACGCACTTCTCCCATTTAGGGATATATACAGGACGACGTTTGCTAGATAAAGAATCATCATTTTCACTATAATGTCCTACTCCAAACGGTGTCATAAAGCGCATCAATTCGATGGTAGGCAAATAGTTTTTTCCAGGTATTATACCAACCATATTTTCTAATTTCAGACTATCAACCTCAGGAAATTTATTTTTCCCTTGTGCTATACTCAACAAATTGACAGCCGAATTCTTAGGTAAAACAAAACAAGATCCAGATTTATCCCATCTGTCCCCATTCGATGCTACCGTAACCTTTAAACTAACTGTCACGTCTCTTTGATAATCAGGTATCTGGATTTTCTTCAAAATAATACGCCCATTCACTAAATGAATAATGCCATCACTATCTGCTTCCGAAAAGCTTGGATATGTATTAGGCAAAAAACGCACATTCGCATTATCAAATACCTGTAGGCTTAAGTTACCTTTAGCTGGCAGCTCCTTATGACTGGCTGCATTTACTGTTAATGTAAACAGCAGAGAAAAAAGAATAAAGATTGTTCTCATGTCTATGTTAAATTCTAATGCTTTCAGATTAATAAAATTCGAGTTCTTATAAATCAAAGAACTCGAAACTTTTATTTATTCTTGTACGGTAATTGGCTCGCAAGTAAATTTGCTAAGATTGTCTACTACATAGCGTACATTTTCTTCCGGCACACTGATAGCGATACGAAAACTATGAGTAGTAGCCTCTACTGAAATATCTGTACCTGCCGGTAGACTATTCAGTTCTGCAGCTGTCAGGCAGAAGCTTTCTTTTTCGCGCAAGTATCTTTTTTCTTTTGAATAAAAATCTTGCTGTGCATAAAACATTGCCCACAATAATTTGTATGCGGCCATATTATAAGGATATTTAAACGTATCAGTACCCTGTCCTATAACTTTATCTGAAAGATACAAGAATCCCCATCTGTCAGGCATATGCATATCAATTTTACCAGTTGGCATCCATACCCAGTTTTCTTCACGCTGTCCCGGTTTCAGCCACTGCACACGTGAAAAATTAATACGCCAATATTTTCCAGCTTCTCCAGGATTAGAGAAATTTACAGTCAATGCTTTATGAGGAATAGCCATCTCTACAGTCCATTGTTTGTCTTTATCTTTCGAGTTATTCAATGTCCCGTCACGATGTACAGCCAGTTGAAGTCCCGGACAATCCCACTGAATCATGAAATTTCCTCCAGAACGATAAGGCTTATCCAACATCAAATCAAATATAACAGCTTTTGCATTAGTTTCTATTTCAAAGTAATTCTGCCCGTCACAATCCGGATCGAGAAAAACTTCAAAATCATTATCATGGTAAATAATTGTATCTCGCTGATTCAGCTTCGCCTTAATATCATCTTCCTGCAACGTAGCAGCAACATAAAGATACTTATCATCCCACAGCATTTTAGCAGAAGTATCATAACACGGCTTAGCAAATCCTTCTCCACTTATATCTACAAAAGAAGAAGTGGGCTGTGCCTTCTGCCAGTCAGCTTCATTCAGTTTTCCATCTACCTTAATTTTTCCATCTACGCGATAACATACATACCCTGCGGGCAAAGTTAGCATACGCTCATACTTCGAATACAAATTTTGCGCCAGAAGTTGTCCTCCCATAGCCAACGCAAGCACACTACATACTAGTTGTTTTCTCATGGTTATTTTTATTAATTACTTTCAATTACTTGACCTGCTCCTCGATATAACTTAACCGGACCATCCAACAATACAGCAATTACCGTTATTTGTGGATCCAGTACGTGTTCTGGTACATCAATATATAAATTGCCAGGAACCTCGCTCCAGTAATTTTTGTTATACACTTTATAAGACAACATGGAGCCATTACCGACAACCCACACTCTATTAACTTTATTCATCAATCCCTTTACTTCGATAGGTCCATTAGGCTTATATGGTAAATAAAGATACAAGATATCTCCACCTTTATTTAAAGTTGTATATCCTTGGAAGTGCTCTGTCGGAATACCAGCACGAGTATCGTAGATAGCTTCTTTATGTTTTTTAGTCCAACGACCAAATTCTTTTAAAATAGCGACCTGCTCTTCAGGAATTGTACCATCTTCCTTCGGTCCAATATCAAGCAGCAGATTTCCACCCATACTCAGACAATCGACAAATGTACGCAATAGGATAAAAGGTGACTTATAGTTTGTATCTGTATGCTGATATCCCCAAGAATCATTCATAGTCATACAGAGCTCCCAATACTTATCTTCAGGACAAACAATAGGAACTCCCTGCTCGGGTGTAGCATAATCACCATATCCCTGAATACGTGAATTTATAATTACATTCTTATTATCAGATCTCAACAAATCAACGATACCTTTAGAGTTCCAAGCTTCTGCTGTTTGTTCCCAGTCTCCATCAAACCAATACAAATCAGGCTTCCAGGTTTTATTCAATTCACTCAGCTGTGCCATATTGAAATCTACAAAACGCTGCCACCTTACAGAATCATCTTTATAACGAACCTCTGTACGTGTCATATTTGGATAATCAGGATGCGACCAGTCCAGCAATGAATAGTAAAATCCCAGCTTCAATCCCTGCTTACGAACTTCCTTCACAAAAGGACTTATTAAATCACGTTTAGCTGGTGTACACTTTACAGTACTGAGTTCTCCCGCCTTTGTATCCCACAAAGCCATCCCATCATGATGCTTGGTTGTAATAACTGTATAGCGTGCACCACTCTCTTTTATTAAGTCAACCCATGCTTTAGGATCATATTTAGAAGCAGTAAATCCATCTTTCTGACTCATGTACTCCTCATAAGGCAGATACTTATTGAAGAAAGACCAACTTTCAGAAACTCCTTTTACAGAATAAATACCCCAATGGATGAAAATACCTAACTTGGCATTTGCAAACCACTCCATTCTTTTTTCTTTCTGTGCATCCTGTTGGTCCTTAGGTTGTGTTTGACTCATCACAGGAGCAACAATTACACTAATAGAAAATAGTGCTGCAAATAATCGTTTACTCATTCTTATATATGATTAAAATTCATTATAGCTAATGTGACATACTCACTCCAACGAAGAAAGTACATCTCATACATTATAAAAACTTATTTCCTTAAATAAACAAAAATAGCCCAACAACCATTCTAGGGCAGACAAAGTATCTGCTAACAGGCTGTCAGGCTATTTTATTAATTATAATTATTTCTGATTACTTCCTAATGACCACCACAATGGAATCATAGTAGTATTATTACCACCCAGCAATTCCAACGCATGATTATATTCTGCTTCATCTGAAGTTAACAGAGACATTGGATAACGCATACGCTGTGGGAAATATTTCCAGCTCTGTCCAGATTCCCATGAATTAGGTTTCAATTCTGTCATATCAGCACCAGTCATAACACTTTCATTTCCTGTTAAATCGAAGAAAGGCAAACCTAGACGACGATGATCTGACCATGCTTCCTGAACAAGATAAGGCATCTGTGCTAAATACTTCTGAGTAATAATCTTAGTCAATTTATCATTCAATGCTACTCCATACAATGTTTTCGAAGCAACAGGATATTGATAAGTTACCTTCTTTTCCTGTTTTGTATAACCATCAATATAAGTAGCTTCAAATGAAGAAGGCTCTGTAGTATGAGTGAATTTTACAGAAGTACCAACACGGTTATAGTCAGTTGATTCAAGATAAGCATCAGCATATTCACCGACTCCAAAATATTCAAAGCTAGCACGAACACCGTCTCCATAAGCTTGTTCATCACTTACACCTGCTGTATTCCAGCCACGAACAGCTGCTTCAGCCAGCAAGAAATAAGATTCCCATGCACCATAAAATACTACTCGTCCAAGACCTTCTTCACCACCTGTACAATATTCTTTACCCCATAAAGGATAGCAAGAACGAATACCACTTGAAGTAGTAATCAGCTTGTTCTTAGACAGTGTAGGTGACCAGCTGGTAGAAGCTCCACTAGGAACACCGTTCCAAGTAAAAGAGCCAGAAATCTTGATTGTGTTTTTGCCATCAGCATCCAAAAGTAATTCACTTCCTTCCGGATTTATCTTAGTACCTTTGCTTGATGGATCAATCATATTTTCAGCCTGTGTATCATTTACAAGCCAGAACATTTTCAATGCACGCGGATCAAGATTTTCAGGTATACCATCCAACCAATATTGCTTAGTAGGATTATCAGTATTAGCTACAAAATGCTGATCATATTTATATCCTAAATAGGTATTAGGTTTCGTATACTTAGCTAAGTCTGCACGCTGTTCAGCAACTGAAACTCCACCTAAATTAGTCATCAGATTAGCCATTGTTGAAGACAATGCCTGTAAGTTCCAAGTACGTGTATAAGGACTGGTATAGTCATTCCAGCCATTATCTGATTTGAACCATAACATATCTGACTGACTCTTGATATAGTTTCCTCCTTTACAAGCATCTTCGAATTCAGCCTTTGCTTCGCTAGCCATATCGGTATTAGTCAAACGCATAGCATAACGCATACGTAATGAATTACCCAATTTTTGCCATTTATCAGCTACATACCCATAAGCAGGATCACATTTAGCTTGATCTTCGGTCGGAGTAATAGATGTATCAATTTTATTAACAGCATCCTTCAACTCATCCAAAATAAAACGATAAGTTTCTTTTTCAGAATTAAAAGTAGGATTTTCTCCTGAACCAGAATTCAAAGGATATGGACCGAAAGAATCGGCGAACTGAGCTATAACTAAAGCTCTCCATATACGACCAAACTGTTGCAGGTTATTATAGAATGGTTCAGATCCAGCTCTCTTTGCAGCTTCGTTGATGGCTGTAGTCACATAAGTTATGGTATTTGCAAGACAAGGATAATAGAAGTTTGACATATAAGAGTCATCATACAATCCTACACATAACATTCCAGCCTCACCAAATGCACGAGAAGCATCTCCCCAGTTCAAATAATAGATACGTTCTCCTGTACTCGGGTCCATCTGAATTTTACTAATGGCATTATTTAAGAAGTACTCTGGCAAAGTAGATTCTATCGGAGTCTTTGATGGATCTGTGTTTACTTCATCGAAATCAGAACATGAGTATAAGCCACTCATTCCGACTAACCCCAAACCTATAAAAATTTTATTTATTGTTTTCATTCTATTCTCATTTTAGATATTAGAAACCAAGGGTTACATTAAACAAGTAAGTACGTGATGTAGGAGACGCACCGAATTCGAAACCGGTAGCATTGGTACTAGTTACCATTACAGATTCCGGATCAATACCGTTCATGTCACTATAAATCATCCATACATTGTTTACTGATACACCCAATTTTACTTGTTGGAAGCAAGTCTTTTTCAGCATTTCGCGTGGGAATGTATAGTTCAATGCTACATTACGCAGACGGAAATTGGTTCCATCATAAATATTGGCTTCAGCAATACCCTGATTACCTGTACCTATACCATTTTTCCAATAAGCTTCCTGAGTAACAGGAGTTGTATTAGGCTTATAACCTCCATTTCCATCAGATACTACACCATCCAATACAAACTCATCACGTCTTCCATCAGGAGCTGTAACAGCAGCACGTCCACTAGTTTGTAACATATAGTTAGTATACGAATAAATATCACCACCTATACGTCCATCAAACTGGAAGCTAAATGCAAAATTCTTATAACTCAATGTGTTATTCCATCCAATCATGCAATCAGGTTGTTGATCTCCAATCTTATAGCGTTCGCCATCTGTTGTCGGAAGACCTGCTTCATTCAGAATCAATTTACCATAATATGGACTTGACTTATCTTCTACACGAGCAAATTTAGTACCCCAAATTTCACCGTAGTTACCTCCTGCAACTGCATATACCTTCAACTCTTCCGCTCCACCTAATTCGTATTTAGGAATACCAGGACCTAAATCCAAAATTTTATTATTGTTCTTAGAGAAGTTGATTTGAGTATCCCAACTAAATGACTCAGTTTCTACCGGACGAGCATTGATCATCAATTCAATACCGGTATTCTGGATATTTCCAGCATTAATAATCTTATTCTTGTAACCAGACATCTCGTTTACAGGGATCTTCATCAATTGTCTTTTTGCATTTGATTTATACCACGCGATATCAAATCCCAAACGATTGTTCAAGAATTTCATTTCCAAACCAGCTTCCCAAGAAGAAATCAACTCACTTCTTACAGTTGAATCATATTTTGTTTCACCAGGTTTAGCTGTAGTATTACCCCACTGGTCAGAACCAATTTCATAAGAATCATACAACTGATATGGATCCATATCATTACCAACCTGAGCAAATGAAGCACGTGCTTTGGCATATGTAACCCATTCTGGTAATGGCTTATTAAATTTATTCATCATATCACTGATAACCCATGAAAGAGAAACAGAAGGATAGAAGAATGAACGATTTTCTTTTGCCAAGGCAGATGACCAGTCATTACGGAATGTAGCATCCAAGAATACCCATCCATTGTAATTCAAACCGATAGTTCCATACAATGAATTAATCTTTTTGTGACTGTATGTTTCTGTTACATCACGGTCAGATTTACTACTATTATTGATATTGAACAAGTTAGGTACGGTCAATTTAGAAGCACGGTTCTTCAGACCTGTAGATTTTCTTTCCATCAGGTTACCACCAAAAGTAGCACTTACACCGATCTTGTCAATCAAATTGTCTTTCTGAGCAGTAAACAAGAAGCTGAAATTGTTTTCATAGAAACGTTGTTCGTTCAAGCTATATGCACTATTTCCGTTGTTCAATGTACTAGCACCGGCATAAGTCTTTTCTGTAGACTCTGTAAAGTACATATCGCTACCGCCTCTAAGTTCAACGTTCAACCAATCTGTTATCTTATACTTCAATGAAGCATTCATCAAGAAACGGCTACGGTTATCGGCATTCAAATTATATTTTTCAAGCCAATAAGGGTTCAGTCCATTCGGCGACCACCAATACATTGTACCTTCATCAGTTAATGGATTACTGTAATCACGAATATCCAATGAAGCAGGAAGCTTATAAATAGTCAAGAATGTATTAGAATCTGTGTTACCTACCAATGGACGGTTTTCTGCTCCTGTATTGATATACTGTATTTTGGCATCTAAGCTCCAACGATCATCTTTACCAAAAGTAGAAGAAGCACGCAACGTAAAGTTTGTACGATTCAGATTTGCACCAGGAATTTTACTAGCATCATCCATACGTGTAGCAGATGCATATACAGCAGTTTTATCAAATTGCTGCTGGAAAGAAACACTTTCTGTTAAGTTTGTACCTGTTTTGAAATAAGAATCTATATTATCGTAATACTGCATAACACGGTTCTGTCCATTGAATTTGTATTCAGAACCCATTGCAGGTCCCCAGCTTAAAGAACTTTCTCCGTCATATACTCCATTAGCACCTTGACCAAAAGAAGTCTGCAAGTCTGGCTTCATAAAGATAGTTTCAGCAGATACAGAAGCAGAAATAGTTACTCCAAGTCCTTCGCGCTTAGAACCTTTTTTAGTTGTAATCAAGATAACACCATTACCTGCACGAGATCCATATAAGGCAGCAGCAGATGCACCTTTCAAAACAGACATAGATTCAATATCTTCCGGATTGATATCAGAAAGACCGTTACCCATATCCAAACCAACATTGTAGAAACCATCACCACCATCAGATCCAGTAAAGTTATCCATTGGGACACCATCCACAACAATCAACGGCTGATTCAGACCTGTTACAGAGTTAGCACCACGCAACTGAATTTTAGATGAACCACCAGGACCATTACTAGAACGAATAACCTGCACACCTGAAATTTTACCAGACAATGCATTAGCAAGATTTGTTTCACGAGCAGCAACCAAAGATTCACCCTTTACTTCCTGCATTGCATAACCCAAAGCTTTCTTTTCACGTTTGATACCCAAAGCTGTTACTACAACTTCCTGAAGAACTTCCGTATCATCAGACATTTTTATAGTCCCGAAATCCGGAGTAGCAGGCAACTGTTGAGTTTTATAACCGATATAAGAAATCTCCAATGTAGCGCCAGAAGCTACCTGAAGAGTAAATTTACCATCTATATCGGTTATCGTACCATTAGTTGTACCAACTTCAAGAATACTTACACCAATTAACGGCTCACCTTGAGCATCGACAATTGTACCTTGAGTGGTAATTTTAGCTGATTGCTGTGAAATAGATGCATCCAATGATTTTTCTGGAGCAGCCCATACAGTTCCCCAGCCGGAAACCATCAGCAATAAAAACATTTGTGAAAACCTACTAATTCTCATAGATTTAACATTTAATAATTATATAATTAGAAACTTGTAGTTAAAAGGTCATTCATAAAGAATAAATAAAAAACAAACAAAACATATCATTTTTTCAATTAAAATGACAATAAAATTTCATAATATTAGATTCCTTTTTATATATAGTAACATTCTTGTGGACAAAGATAATTATATTTTAAAAATTTTTATTAGCAACAATATAAAATATTTAACCACTTAAACATTATTAACAATACCAACTACCCCACTAATACCACTATCACTATCAGTTATTTTACAAGAAAAAAATCATAGTATTTATATATACTTCACTACTTATTTAGTTTCCACAGAGATACAAAATTTCACATAGCAATATTATGGCAAAAAAATTATTACAGAATATAAGTGTGCCACATTCCATGTCACCTATATATAATACCAAAGAAATTCAAAAAACTGAAAGCCGATATAAGTATTATCTTATACCGGCTTTCTATAAAAATATTTTTAAATACTAATCTTACTCTGTTTCATCCAGACTATCAATAATTTTCAGCAAACGCTCACCTAATCCAATTGTGTAGCCATGTGATGTAAATACAATTCTATTAAAAGTATCACCTATTATAAATATAGGTAATTGAGTATTTGCCTCAAGCTCTAATGCTTCAAGGAGTTTTTTCTGAATAGAGCTATCTGGATCAATACCAAACACAACATGTTCAGGAAGTCCTGGAGCAGGTGCAGTCTGATACTTTTCATAAGCTGCACGAGTTGGGAACAAAAGAATCATTTTTCGTCCACAAGCATCAAATTCCTTTGCCTTGACAGCAATATCCTTCAATGTATGATCCGTAGGTTCCTGTCCTACACCCAAGATAGCAAGTACAAATAATCCACGTCCTGAAGTTTTCAGCACTGTAGTTTCTTGACCTGTGGCAGCATCTATAAACTTAGATTCAGAGTCAAAGTTACCAATCACCTTCACAGCTTCAGTATTATCACGCACAAGCAATTTTTCATTTGTCACCTCACCTTTGCGAACATTGAAAAAAGAAACCTGCCCTAATACACCACCATCTGCCAGACGGCTTCCAGAAACCATTATATAATATCCTTCATCCAAAGAAGATGGTTCTTTAAACAAAGCACTCCATTTTGCAAAATCAGGATAATTCAATAACGTAAATCCTGCTCCATCAAATTTTGAAAGAGTAAAGTGACGAAGGTATTCCGGATCATTCAGCTGTGGTATAGGTGAATATGCTAATTGCAATTTACCTGTTTCAGAGACTCCAGATACTCCACTTTCAAAATCCAATTGGATATCTGAACCATTATTTTTATAGAACACATTTCCTGTAACTCCATCTATCCACGCTGGAATGCCTAACGAGCGTGCAACTGCAACAAAGAATATATCACGTGACACACGGTCGGCAATACGACTACGCCAAACTCCTTCGGGTGAAATAAAAGTTCCAACACAACACAACTCATCTCGAAGTGTAATATTCTTACGACACCATTCTGCCAAATTATTCGGATTTGCACGGAATATTTTGGCATCTTTTTTCGAAATCTCTTTCTGGAAGAAAGAACGATATGGAGTCAACATTTCGCCAGCTATACGCGGAGCTAATACTTTATCCGCATCCAAAGCCAGATCTGTATTATATAAGTGATCATCCAATATACTCTTAGGAGTATCACGTAAATCCTTATCTGAAAGCGTTGCTAACAATTGAAGTGCACGTGTTGCATAATTTTTTTTGGCAGCCTCACGCAAAAAAGCCATTATATCACCATAATTACCTCTTGAAGCAACAATATATTTATTGACATCCGCAGCCTTATACCCTGTTTCTGATGCAAATTGTTCGATAGCTGAAGCATTTGGGAAAGATGCAACATAAGCATTTCTAATAGAATCTTCCCGATTGAAACGAATATCATTTTTAGCGCGCTGCTCAGGAGTAACTTCCGGTATGTTCGGTTTTACGGGAGGAGGTACTAGATCTACAGGAAACGAAAACTCTTCACCTATACGGTGACTAAGTTCTATAGCGACCTCACGTTCTTTTCCAAATGTTACTTTCTTAACACCAAACTGGTCACCTTTCGTTACGAGCACCATCATGTCTCCCAGACCAGCAGACAAGCTAGCCTTACCATCCTTCTCTGTTGTACGAGTATGAACAGTAAAGAATTCTGCATAATTATAGACCTTAAACTGTACACATGCACCTTCTACAGGTTTCTGTTGGTTATCAACAACCGTCACAGTAAGAGGAGCAAACTTAGCATAATTTCCTATAATATTAATCTCCGTATAATTCGCTGTACGGCGCATAACATCTTCTGGACCCTGATAATAGCCAAATACTTTTGTATGCATTAGCATACCACGACTGGCAGGAGCATTAAACCATCCCAAATCGAGAACGGGCTCAGGTTCGCAAGCTCCCAAGAAATGCCATTCACCATCAACCCATGCTTCTACCCATGCATGATTATCATCCGTATGAGCCCAGCGAGGAGTATAAACCTGACGGGCAGGAATGCCTACAGAACGAAGAGCAGCAACAAGAAAAGTAGATTCCTCACCACAACGTCCGTAAGCTGTCTTCACTGTAGCCAATGGTGCACTGGTACGAGCATCAGCCGGTTGGTAATTTACTTTTTCATGACACCAATGATTTACTTCAAGCACAGCATCGTGCATAGAAAGCCCTTTTAAACGGGGCATCAGTTCATCATGAAAAATCATGCGTGCACGATCCAGATTTTCATTATTTATTCGTACCGGCAAGACAAAGTGAGAAAAGATATCATCGGGTATTGTTTTACCCCATGTCGTTTCTTTTCGCGTAGACAATGAGCTACGTACATTTTCCAAATAAAAATCACCGGAATAATCTGTTATATCTCCGACTGACATATAAGCATAAAAGAAAGTAAGTGCATCACGTTCTTCTTGTGTAAGCTGTTGTCGGAAAACACTAAACAAATCACCAGTCGGCAGTGCTTCTTTCTTTTTTTGGAAATCGGCATTCACGCGATCCATTGAAAGATTTTGCGCGGTAATGGAACAGACTGACAAAAACAGCCCTGCAATCATCATTAGAGATCTCTTCATAGTATAAAATAATTAATAATATTATGCTACAAAGATATATTTTTAAAAATTAACACACAATATAAACCAAAATATTTCCAATTCTTAACGAATCCAATCTTAATTATATAAATATCTATCTAACTAGATATGAAACAAAAAAATCGGTATAATCCTTCAATGAATTATACCGATTTCATTTATTATCTAGTCAATATTTTATTTAACTTCCTCAAAATCAATACATTATATCTCTCAGCAACTTGCGCAAACGTGTTGCAAATATCATGCAAACCCGAAAATAAGCATCCATAAGCAACTACAGCTCTTTACTGCAAAAGTACGATTTTTCGCCGAAAAGAACGAAAGAAAAACGAGGGAAATATCAATGTTAAATGATAGCCTAAAATAACATCGGGGAAGTTTTCTTCAATAGTTTCAGTTTTATAACCCAATTTATGACGTTTGAATCTTATCCTCTATCGTAGTATGTTGGGTGGTTATTTTCATTTTGGAAACAACCACTTTTTATTCTTGATCAACCGAATTTTTCTCAGTAGTTGCCTCTTTATTAAAAATCGCTTGAAAACAGAAACAACCACCTAAAAAACAAAAGATAACAAAGGTTTTAACAGATTCTTCGATATTATCACTAATTTTGTATGCGATATTGGTTTATTATACCCATATAATAACGAGAAAATCATGCAGATACACGATAACAGGCTCATAGCAGAATGTACGTCTTACGATTTCAAGGAGATGCTGGAACGCAAGAAAGTGAAGTCGTGGCTGAAATCCGTGTCGGCCTTTGCCAATACGGAGGGCGGCAGCTTGTTCTATGGCGTAAACGATGAAGGTGAAATTGTGGGGTTGGAGAACGTGCAGGCAGATGCCGATTTTATCAGCGAAATGATAAAGGCACGGCTTGACCCTGTACCGGAAATACAACTTATCCCGATTGAACATGAAGGACGCACCCTGCTTGAAGTGAAAGTCAAGGCTGGAGTGCTGACACCTTATTATTATTACCAAGACGGAACGCGCACGGCTTATGTAAGAGTTGGTAACGAAAGTGTGGAGTGCAATGCGCAACAACTCCTCTCGTTGGTGCTGAAAGGTACACACATGACGTGGGATTCGCTTCCTACACAGGTGGATGCAAGCAAGCACTCTTTCATCATCCTTGCTAATACGTTCCGCGAACAGACGCATCAGGAATGGAACGACAAATATTTGGAATCGTTCGGGTTGGTAACTTCTGACGGAAAACTGACCAATGCCGGACTGCTATTTGTGGATAACTGCACCGTGTTTCAATCCCGCATATTCTGTACCCGTTGGACGGGGCTTTATAAGGATGACGCTATCAGTTCTGTAGAACACAGAGCCAACCTCGTTTTGCTTTTGAAATATGGCATGGATTTCATCAAGAACTACACCATGAGCGGCTGGGTCAAGATGCCTAACTACCGCCTCAATTTACCCGACTATTCTGACCGGGCTATCTTTGAAGGGTTGGTAAACCACCTTATCCATCGGGATTACACGGTGATGGGCGGTGAGGTACATATCGACATCTATGATGACCGTGTAGAATTAGTTTCGCCCGGCGCGATGCTCGACGGCACACAGATTCAAGACCGCGATATTTACAATGTTCCGTCCATACGTCGCAACCCCGTCATTGCCGATATGTTTACCCAACTCGACTACATGGAGAAACGTGGCTCCGGTCTGCGCAAGATGCGTGAACTGACCGAGAAGCTGCCCAACTTTTTACCCGGCAAAGAACCTCTCTATAAAACCGAAGCATCCTCATTCTTCACCACTTTCTATAATCTGAATTGGGGCGAGAATGGTAGAATCTCCGTAGAAGAGGTGGCCGACAGGGTAAACAGTACCCTCAAAAAGTACCCTGTAAACGGAGGAGTTTCGGAGAGAAAGTTCGGTGTAAACGAAAAAAGTTCGGAGAAAAGGTTCGGTGTAAATGCTGAAAGGTTCGGTGTAAACGAAAAAAGTTCGGAGAAAAGGTTCGGCGTAAAAGGAGAGGATGCATCTAAAAGAGTTAGCAGGACAGGGCAAAAAATAATAGACTTAGTTATTTCCGACCCTTCTATAACAGCAGAAGCAATGTCTGTAAAAATTGGCGTGTCCAAGCGGGCAGTTGAAAAGAACATCAAAGAGTTGCGTGAGAGAGGCATTCTCGTCCATGAAGGTTCTGACAAGGCAGGCTATTGGCGCATCATCGTAAAACCATAATAGGGAGGGCGTGACACATGACAATCTTTATCTTGGTTTCCATCTTATTGGTTGCAGCTTTGGCAATAGCCTTGCTTATGGGCGTTTCTCCTGCGAGCCAAAAAGTCAAAGTCCGGACAATGTATGTCGGAGCTGCGCTTATGCTCGTAGTTGCTCTTATCGTCTGTGACTATATTGACGCTTTGCCGGATTTTCCGTCCAAGTTCCGATTTCATGCAGTATTGGTGCTTACCGTAACCGTAGGTTATCTCTGCATTGCCATTGCTTGTATGGAAAAGTACAATGTCCTAAAGCGTAAGAACCGCGTGCTTGAAAAAGCCCTTACTGAAAAAGAGCAAGAAAAAGTATCCATTCTGATGGAACGTCAAAGCAAGCAGCAACAGGCATTCCAAAAAGGAGAACTTGAATGGTTTGCCGGGAAAATCAAGATGTTCAGCGAAGAGGAACAAAAAGCTATTCTTGCCAGTGCCTACGCATTTACAGAACATGACTTGATTCTTCCGCCCTCAATCACAATCCAGCCAAACGAGATGTGCAGTCAGCAAGAACTCATGTATTACGCTTACTCCGCTTTCTCCAACATGGGCAAGAAACGCAGCGACATTGTAAGTTTCTTATGTCAGGTCTTTAAGGCATACTTTCCTGCTGGTGAGAGTTCTGTTTCAAAGAAGATGCCGGGATTGGATAAGGTTAAGGAGAGAAGAGAGAAAGAAAAGGATTCGGAAACATTGTAACATATAACGACATGAATGATACTGTAAACACCAATATCAACTCTAACTTTTTTACGAATAGAAGCAATAACACCCTTATGAAAGAATTTGAGGGCATATTGCAACATAATCCCAATATTCGTAATTTGGATGCTGTTGTCGGATTTCTGCGAGCATCTGGTTATTTTTCTTTGCGCCCATTCCTTGATGGCATCAATAAAGTAAGGGTACTAATAGGCATTGATGTAGATAAATATATTGCACAAGCAGTAAGACAAGGAAGAATGTTCTTCGGGGCTGAAGAAGAAGTAAAGGAAGACTGCCTACGCAAAATACGTCAGGACATAGAACAATCAAATTATCGCAAGGAGGTTGAAGATGGAATGTTCCAAATGGTACAAGATCTCATAGACGGGAAATTAGAGATGCGCGCCCATCCTTCAAAGAAAATTCACGCTAAAATTTATGTACTCTATCCTAATGATTTTAATCAGTACACACAAGGTGTAGCTATAACAGGCTCAAGCAACCTGTCTGGCAATGGTCTTGGCATTTCGGAAGACTGCCAATATGAGTTTAATGTAAAACTGAATCGATATGATGATGTCAAGTTTGCAAAAGACGAGTTCGAACTACTCTGGAAAGAAGCTGAAGGGTGTGAAATAACAGCTGATGATGTGAAAATCTCCATTGACCGTACATATCTAAAAGGAGATGTTTCACCATACGAACTGTATATCAAAATGCTGATGGAATATTTCTCAGACAGAGTAATGGCTACAGACGATAATAATCCGTTTGATATGCCAGAGGGGTATAAAAAATATGACTATCAGATGGATGCTGTTGAAGAGGGATATCAAAAACTGCTCCGTTATGATGGCTTTTTTCTTGCAGATGTAGTGGGTCTTGGCAAAACGGTCATTGCGACTATGATAACAAAAAAATTCTTGATAGAAAACGGTAGAGACAAAACTAAAATTCTTGTAGTATATCCCCCTGCAGTTGAACAAAACTGGAAAGCTACATTTAAGGATTTTGAAATTGATAAGTATGCAAATTTTGTTTCCAACGGAAGTTTATCAAAAATCTTGGATGAAGATAACTACAATTATTGGAATGCAGACGAGTTTGATCTTATACTTGTGGATGAGGCTCATAAATTCCGTTCTCATACAACAGCAGCGTTTGAGCAATTGCAAGAAATATGCAAAATGCCTCGCATTGAAACAGGTAACATACCGGGATATAAAAAGAAAGTCATGCTCATTTCTGCAACACCAATGAATAATACTCCGGCAGATATATATAATGAAATACAACTGTTCCAAGATCCACGCCATTGTACAATTGATGGTGTGTCAAATCTGACTGCTTTCTTTGCACCTCTTATTAAGGAATTTAAAAGATTACGAAGGGAACCAGATTTTAATGTCAATCATTTCAAAAAGCTCGCTGAGCGTGTACGCGATAGAATAATAAAACCGTTGACCGTTAGGCGTACCAGAACAGACATTGAAAGCATATCTCGTTACAATAAGGATGTGAATGGATTTCCAAAGGTGGAACGCCCCATAGAGAGCCGTTATGAATTGAATGAGCATCTTGCTGATTTGTTTGAACACGCAATGTTTACACTTGAAAAGAGTCTGACTTATGCGCGTTATCAAGCCATAGCTTATTTGAAACCAGAAGCAGCCCAAGGTTTGTATGATAATGCGGAACTGATAAGTCGAAGCTTGGCAGGTATTCGTAAAAATGGATTAGTGAAACGTCTTGAAAGCAGCTTTTATGCCTTTCAAGTATCATTAGATAATTTCTGTCAGGCAAATCAAAATATGATAGACATGTTTGAACGTGACAAAATATTCATAGCTCCCGATCTTGACATCAATATGCTGTTAGAATCAGGGTTAAGCGATGAAGAGATAGAGGAAAAGCTAAATGCCAAGGCGGAAGATAATCCCAAAAATGCAGTATTCGCTGCGGTTGATTTCAAGCCTGAATTTATTGAGATGCTACACAATGACCAAAACACACTTGAAAAGCTGCGTGCGGCATGGGCGGATATAACGGATGAGGATGATTCCAAATTTGCGAAATTTGAAGAATTACTTAAACATGAGTTTTTCAAGGCAGAACGCAATCCTGAGCAAAAATTAGTTGTGTTCTCAGAATCAGTTGATACGGTTGAGTACTTAGCTCGCCGTATCAATCGCAAGGATGTATTGGTTATTTCTGCTGATAATCGTAGCAAACAATTCAAGACGATTCGTGAGAATTTCGATGCAAACTACAAGGTGAAAATGAATGACTATAATATCATCCTTACCACAGATGTATTAGCAGAAGGTGTTAACTTGCATCGCGCTAATGTGATTGTGAATTACGATACCCCTTGGAACAGCACACGCTTGATGCAACGCATAGGTCGTGTAAACCGTATTGGTTCTGCATCTAAACACATTTATAATTATGTGTTCTATCCCTCGCGTGAAGGAAATCGTGAAATCAACCTCAACCAGATTGCATTGAGCAAGATTCAAACTTTCCATTCTACATTTGGAGAAGACAACCAGATTTACTCACAAGAAGAAATCCTTGACCGTGACCTTAGCAAACTCTTTGATGAAGGCATGAAACAACAAAAAGAGGAATGCAACCAAGAACTTCCTTATTATGAAGAACTGCGTGAACTTTATCAAACTAACCGTAGAGAGTATAACCGTATAGCCAAACTTTCTTTGCGTAGTCGCACAGGGCGTGAAACAAAGAATATCGATGGAGTTACACTTTCAAATGACACACTTGTATTTCTTAAGACTAATTTTCGCAAAGTGTTCTTCTTGGTATCCGAAACTCCTGAAGAGTTATCTGTACTCGACGCACTCAAATACTTCAAGGCTCCAAAGGAAGAATCATCTGTAGAGCGTATAGAACTACACCACAAGCATGTCAATATGGCTTTAAAAAAGTTTCGTCAAATGCAAGACGATGAGATGCGCTCGCAAGAAACAGCCCATGATGAACAAACTGCAATGGGCGCACAGGTAAATATGGCAGTTAACTTATTGAATAATTTTATGCGAGAAATTGACGACAATGACTTATTTATAAAAGTAGCTCAACTAAAAACTTTAGCTGAACGTGGCGTCATCACATACATTGCCAAGCGTTTGCAACGAATTCAAAGGGATTTACGCCGTGTGGGTGGAAAAGCACGCATGACTCATGATGAAGCTCTTTCTGAAATCGTTGAAATGGCTAAAAAATATGCACCATACTATACTGCTCAAGAATCATTATTGAATGAACAGGAAACTGAAGCTGAAATTATCTTGTCTGAATCGTTTAATTAGAATGCAACAAAAATATGAACTACAAAGAAGTTATAGAATCTAAATATAATCGGGAAGCATGGCAGCAATTACTCCATGACATATTCAGAAACAAAGTAAGTTTTTGGAATCGTCCATCGGCTGTACACGTAAACAGCCGTTTGGCAAAAGAAGCATTGAATCTTGGCAAAATATCTCTTGCCGATGGTGAAGCTATCGCCATATATGAAATTGAACTGACAGAAAAAGTTGACATTGAGCGCAATCGGCGTGGAATCCGTGATATGCTTACTTCTGACTGGCGCAATATGGGTTATGCAGGTGCTTTCATGTTTTGCTATAGAAAGAATGAAAGCGTACTCCGCTTTTCGTATGTAAGTGAAACGTGGGGATTCGACAAACAAGGGAATTACGAAAAAATCTCGACCAATACGAAGCGTTATACCTATCTGCTTGGCGAAGGACGCGGCTGCCGTACGGCAATAGAACAGTTTGGCGTACTTAAAAATAGCAAACAAACACTTAGCGATATTACTGCCGCATTCTCTGTCGAAGTTCTGACCAAGCAATTCTACAAAGACTTGTTTGAATGGTACCAATGGGCAATTGAGCCATCTTCCAATGTATCCTTTCCTAACAATATTACAACTGAAGAAGACGATCGTGAAGATTTGGAAACGAAAATTATCCGTCTGATAACCCGTATCATGTTTGTATGGTTTATCAAACAAAAAGATTTAGTACCAAGTAAGATATTTGATATTGAATATTTGGGAACTATCTTAAAAGATTTTGACCCTTATAACAAGACGGTTGGAAACTATTACAACGCAATTCTTCAGAATTTATTTTTTGCTACGCTAAACCGTGCTATAGAAGATGAACAAGGGAACAAACGTAAGTTTGCTACCAATGTAAAAAAAGACATTAAGACCCTTTATCGCTATGCGGAAATGTTCAGCATTAGTGAGAATGAAGTCATTAATCTTTTTGCAGAAGTACCATTTCTCAATGGTGGTCTTTTTGAGTGTCTTGATAAGACTAAGAAAATTGATGGTGTGGAACAAGCTTTCAATCACGATGGTTTTAGCCGCAACGACAAACGCTTTGCAGACGGACGATACCGTAATCGTGCAGTTGTGCCCAACAACTTGTTTTTTGAACCAGAAAAGGGATTGATTTCTATTCTAAACCGCTATAATTTTACGATAGAAGAAAACTCTCCTGAAGAGCAACAAGTGGCTCTTGACCCGGAACTATTGGGTAAGGTATTTGAAAATCTTTTAGGTGCATATAATCCCGAGACGAAAGAAACAGCACGGAATCAAAGTGGGTCGTTCTATACTCCGCGCGAGATTGTCAATTATATGGTAGACGAAAGTCTTATTGCATATTTAGGCGATACACCATTGGTTCGTTCCTTGTTTGAGCAAGATTTCTCTTTTGACAAGAACCATACAGAAGATTACAAAATAATAGCGGACAAGTTGAGAAATATAAAGATTCTCGATCCAGCCTGTGGGTCAGGAGCTTTTCCTATGGGATTACTTAACCGTATGGTTGATATCCTTCTTCATATATCTCCTAACGAAAAAGTATATGACTTGAAATTAGCAATTATAGAGAATTGCATTTATGGAAGCGATATACAGCGAATTGCCGCACAGATAACCAAATTGCGTTTCTTTATTTCGCTCATTTGTAATTGCGAGAAAGATATAACTAAACCTAATTTTGGTATTCCCACATTGCCTAATCTTGAAACCAAATTTGTTGCAGCGAACTCTCTGATTTCAAAGAAAAAGCAGGAATCTCATAACCTTTTTGAGAATCCTGAAATAGAGCCAACAAAGGATGAATTGACAAGAATACGTCATGAACATTTTTCTGCAAAGACGGCCAATCGCAAAAGCACCTTACGTGAACAAGACAAAATTCTTCGTGAAAAATTGGCAAAACTGTTAGCTGATGATGAAGACTTTGCTCCAGAAGATGCAAAACAGTTAGCCGCATGGAATCCATACGACCAAAATGCAGAGAGTCCATTCTTCGACCCTGCTTGGATGTTTGGAGTCAATGATGGTTTTGACATTGTAATTGGCAATCCACCTTACATCCAATTGCAAAACAATGGTGGAGAATTGGCTAAATTATATGAGCCGTGTGGTTATAAGACGTTTGCTAAGACTGGGGATATTTATTGTCTCTTCTATGAGCGTGGCTACCAATTGCTCAAACCCAATGGACATCTTTGCTATATCACATCTAATAAATGGATGCGTGCAGGTTATGGTGAAAAAACACGCGAATTCTTTGCCAAAAACACCAATCCTCAATTGCTCATAGACTTTGCAGGAATAAAAATTTTTGAAAGTGCAACAGTAGACACTAACATATTACTATTTGCTAAGGCCACAAATGAACATAAAACCTTGTGTGCTGTCACCAATAAGCAAAATAAGGATAGCGTCAAGAATTTGAGCGTATTCGTGCAGCAAAACGGGGCAGAATGTGATTTCAACAACTCTGATTCATGGGTGATATTGTCTCCTATAGAACAGAGCATCAAACAGAAGATTGAAGCTGTGGGAACCCCATTGAAAGATTGGGATATTCAAATCAACTATGGCATCAAAACTGGATTTAATGATGCGTTCATCATTAGTACAGAAAAACGTAATGAGATATTGGCAAATTGTCAGACTGAAGATGAACGTACTCGCACGGCTGAACTTATACGACCGATTCTTCGAGGCAGGGATATAAAGAGGTATGGATATGACTGGGCGAACTTATGGCTAATCAATACTCACAATGGTATAAAAGGTAAGGTTCCTCGTATTCATATTGAAGATTACCCTGCTGTTAAAGCTCATTTAGACCAATATTGGGATAAAATCTCAAAAAGAGCAGATAAAGGTGACACCCCATATAATCTTCGAAATTGCGCTTATTTGGAGGATTTTATGCAACCAAAAATAATATGGAAGCGTATAGGGTCAATACTTCGTTTTTCATATGATACTTCGGGTAATCTGGGGCTTGATAGTACTTGCTTTGCTGTAGGGAAACATATGGCTTATTTGTGTTGTATATTAAATTCTCTTATGGGGCATTATATGTTTAAAGACTCTCCAAAAACTGGTACTGGAGATTTGCTTGTAAGTGTACAAGCCATCGAACCTATTTTGATACCGATGAATAAAGAAATGGAATGCTTATTTGAAGATTTACTTAAAGAAGTCTTAGAACATGATTCGAAAAAAGCAGAAAAGGAGATAAATCGTTTAGCATTTAAGCTGTACAATTTATCTCCAGCTGAAATCAACTATATCACAGAGTTTGTTACTCAATCTCAACAAAGCCAATAATTTGTCGTTCTTTATCTGAAAGATTGTATAAGTCGAAAATCATGGTATCTATTGCCATGGCTTTCGACTTATTATATACATTTTGAATATCATCGACGACAGATTTGAATTGTGTATTCGTTTCATTTGTCACCTGCATTACGGGAATCTTATCAAAAAATATTTTACTCATTTCACGAGTTCCACCTTGTAATTCCGGAAATGATTCATGGAAGCAAAATTTGAACAAAGAAGAATTGAAAAATGCAGTAAGATATGCAATAGATTGACCTGTAATAATGAAACACTTTTGATTAGTACAATAGGCTTTATCATCATATACAAATGGCATATACTTTGTCATATTGGGATAAATAATTTTTGGCTTACTAAAATCCTCCTATTGCTCTATTATATAAGATATTTCTGTATCGTTCAAATGATATGACAAACATATTTTATAATCCAACTTCTTATCCAAAACAGTATTATAATTTTTGCTTATTTCATTGACAAGATTTTCTATTTCTTTGTTGGGTGCTGATATTGGAATTTGCTCTATTGTATATTTTAGCCATCTGTTAGTACCTACGCCACTTGTTGTGCCTATACAATGATGAAAATACCAAGTTATCAATTTCGAATTAAGTATCCCCAACAAATGAAGTATGTGCTCGCCTGTCAAGAAGAATACTGTGTTAGCAGAAGTAATGTTTTGTGCCAAGGCAAACTTTGGATTATCAGACAACTCAATCCATACAATTTGTTGCTTACTAAAATCCTCCCAATAACTGATACTGTCTTGTGTTTCAAACCACTTGTTATTGGTCTTTTTGCGAGCTTTGACCTTTTCCCCATTAACAAAATAAGTCTTCCCTGTCTGCTCTAGCCTTTCTTTGCCAAACGAAAGAAGATATTGCTTAACTGCAGGATACTTTTCTATGTCGTAGTGCCGTGATGGAAATGTGGCTATGAGATACTTGCCTGCCCACTCATATCCATATCTCTGTATATCTCTGCCACGCAAAATCGGTCGTATAAGTTCAGCCGTGCGAGTACGTTCCTCTTCAGTTTGACAGTTGGCAAGAATTTCATTTCTTTTCTCAGTGGAAATGATGAATGCGTCATTATAACCAGTAAGAACTCCACGATAGATATTAATATCCCAATCTTTGAGTGGGACTCCCACAGCCTCAATCTTTCGTTTTATACTTTGCTCTATTGGTGACAATATCACCCATGAATCAGAGTTGTTGAAATCACATTCTGCCCCGTTTTGCTGCACGAATACGCTCCTTTTCATTCTGTCAAGAACTGTTTAATAAAGCGGTCGAGTGTATTTCTATCAACCTTACAAATCTTAGCAATTTTGCGTTTTGACACATTGACTTTCAAAAGTTCATTTATAAGATTTTCTTTCCCATGCAATTTATATTTCTCAGGTGAACTTTTCCTACCTTTTGGACGTCCCAATGTAATGCCCTCCGCTTTCTTTCTAGCCAAAGCCTCCTTTGTCCTCTGGCTGATTAAGTTGCGTTCAATCTCAGCAGATAAACCGAAAGCAAAGGCAAGTACTTTACTTTGTATGTCTTCTCCCAATCGATAATTATCCTTTATAGTCCATACTCTGCATTCTTTTGTCATGCAAATATTCAAAATCTCCATAATCATAAAAAGATTACGCCCCAAACGAGATAACTCGGCACAGATGATTAGATCATCCTTTTGCACACGCTTCAACAATTTGCCCAACTCGCGTTTGTTGTACGATTTTGTTCCGCTGATGGTTTCCTCAATCCAGCCGTCAATCACCAATTTATTACGTTCACAGAAATTGTTTATCTCAAAACGCTGATTCTCTACAGTCTGTTTGTCGCTGCTTACTCTAATATATCCGTAAATCATATTTTTTAGAATTTAATTACTTATATATAATATAGAAGCCCTTTGCAACTCATAAGAGAGCAAAGGGATATTAAAGCAAGCAATAGTATTATGGAATATAGAGCAATATGCTAATCATCTTCTTTCGTAATTACCCACTTTTCAATAAAAGACTGATGTTGCTCCTTTACCGCCCGATACATGGAATAATGTGCGAATGATTCTTCCTTGTACTTCATACTACTGACAGAGGCTGCCACAGCCCATGCAAGAATGGCAATGGCAACAATTATCACATAACGAAGTTTGAAGTGATAGCCACGTATAAACAATCCATTGACATTGGGTGGCATGATAGTCAGCGGACACCTCAATTCATTAACTCTGGCAAGTATCTCATCCTGCCGTTCAAGAATTCTCTCCGTATTGGCTTCTATCTTCAAGCGATTCGTGTTGTAATCGCAAACATGAACATAGAGATAGTCTATCAGGCTGAACTTCCGTTTAAGCAAGTCTATCAGTTTGGGAATCCATATAGAGAAAGGAATCTTATCCGGTTGTTCTTTTCTCACGGATTTCTTCAATATTGACAAGGCATCGTTCCAGCAGTTACAGAAACTTTTTGCCACACTGTTGTAAACCGTCCGCTCATCAACGGGTGATTGTGCAGCCTGTTCATGATTTTGAGAACCGACATTCAATTTATTGACGGTTTCCTTCAATTCATTCATACTTTGACGCAAATTTGCGAGATTTGCGGCTATAACATCTTCTTTCATCATCTTCCACGTTTAAGGGGTTTATAAAAAGGTTCATTCTTTGGGCTGTTCTTGTCTTTTTCATCACGCCATCCGAGGCTGTTGCTTGTTCCTCCACCAGCACTGGAAATGATGGCCTGATGAGGTTGAAGTAACAGTTCCTCCGTTAAGTTACCCAATGTCGTGCAAAGGCTGTTAAAACTCAAGTCACGGTCAAGCGTGGAACCTGCCAAACTGATACCGCATTGACTGAAAGAAACACCATGCACTTTGTCTGACGCTTGACTTCGGTTAAAACGGATGTCTATATTCCGAACTTTCAATGCAGACAGAAAGTCTTTCCATGAATGGGATTCTGCCAATGCATCCAAAGTTGCGGAACGGAGATTGAGTTTCCGTAATTGGTGAGGCCGCAACCTGTTTTTATTTCTCGCCTTACTGTTCTTCAGTGCAAGGTAAAGGCCATATTCTTCCGTCAGCGCACGGCATACTTTCGTGCTGCGTATTCTTTCGTTACTATCGGAAATGAGGTTACCGTCATTATCTATCCGATTAAACACCAAATGGCAATGGGGATGCTTGGTGTCATGGTGACGGGCTATGATATATTGTGTGTTTCGAATCCCCATCCGTTCCATCCATTTCCGGGCAATCTCCACCATGAGCGCATCCCCTTTTTCATCGTTGGGGAAACGAGCCGCATCTTGCGGTGAGAAGGCCAAAGAAACGTGCTTGACGGGACTTTTCACTTTCGGGCGCATGGATGCCTGTATCTGGAAAGAGTCCGCAATAGTCTTATTACTGACAATGCAAACGCCCTCATGTGCCAACAGCGTAGCACTCTTCTTCTTGTTCTTTTGGTCATTGGCATAGTTCACGATGCCTCCGAAGTCCACTCTCGTTTTAATGTTCGCTATCATGGCTGTCGTTTTTTATCTGTGCAATAATTCTGCTGATTTCAGTAATGATGGTAATACAATGCTGCTTGACTACTTCCAGCCCATGAATGTGCATCTGATGTGCAATCTGATTGACATTATTGGCTATGCCGGACAAGTCACGGATGGCAGAAGCCATTTCCGGGCTGATACGTTGGGTTACCTCACAACCCATCGCCGCCTGATGGCAAAATTCATTGACAGACAGTCCGGCTTGTTCCGCCTTTGACTGAATATAAATGTAGTCGCTCTCATTGAACATGATGCGGAAACATCTCGTTCGCTTCTGGTAACTCGCCAGCTTCGGGCGACCTCCGGGCTTTTTATTTTCTGTATTCATACTGCTTGTTGATATTGATTTTTTGAGTATTTTGAGTGGGTAGTTGTGCCGCTTGCCTCATAGGTTTTAGTGACACTAAAACACAAACTAGCCACTCAAAAAATCTTCCGATATTTACCTTGTTCAATCCGACACAATTTGCCGCTTCTGATGAAGGCTTCTATCCACTTAGCAGCCGTACTGCCGTTCTCACCTAAAGCTAAAACAGCCGCATCGTAATCCTTCTTCGTGAAGGTTTCAGGCAATATATTATAAAGGGTGTTCCTCCGTGTGGCAACACCTGTTTCCTGTAAAGCGGAAGAAGTCTGTTTGTTCTGATTTCCTGACAGATTCCGATAGATAAAGACAGCATGATAGAGCAATGTATCGCAAATATTCATGGCAACAAAATAGTCGGACTCTTGGCAAACCAGTTGGATAATACCATTAGAATCCGCTTGCACATTGTACACGTTCTCCAAATGGCGGACAGCGGTCAGCACCATCATGATGCGGTAAGCAATCAGTCCCATCCGTCTGACTATGCCCTGCATCCGGTTGTCCACTTCGTCACAACATTCTTCATTCACACGGCTAAGATATTCTATGAACTGTTCCTGCAAAGCAGAGGGAAGGGAAAATGCATAGCTGCCATGATTCACGAACTCTTCATGCAGATGACAGAAACGGTCGCCCAATATACGGAACATGGTATTTTTGGATTGGGAAATATCACTTGTGGCAAACACATTTCTGATACCACGCTTAAAACGGATGATGTAAAAACAGAATCGGCTCATCAGTCCGTTCTCCGCATCGGGTATCAACCGCCTTACCTGTTCGGGCGTTCCGGCCAACGCTACAGACACCCTCGGATTGCTGACTTCGCAATACTCCCTATCCTTGCGTCGGCTCAGACTGACCAGCTCATGGTGGAACGCCTTGCGCAGCACATCGGAATAGTTGCCGTAATCCGACTTCAATGTCTGGCTTAACGTGTCACCTTCAGATTCGAACAACAGCCCGACACCGTCATTATCGCCCAATATCTTCAACAAGGAACTTGCGCTGCTATTGGCCGGGATGATAAGCATACGCATAGGCGGCTCGGTCGGCATAGTTACACCGTCCGACTTCTTGCTTTTAATATAGGCGTTCATTGCTTCTTTGTATTCCTGCTCCATCCGTTGCGAAAGCTCATGCAGATTACGGTTAATGGGAGCCACTAATTCACGGCATAAAGTCAACGCTCCTTTGCCCATTCCGGCATCAGCCACGACAAACAAGTAAAGATTGGGATAAACAATACGCTCGTCATACACACCACAGACATTATGGAAGCAAACCGACAGACATACTATCGCTCCTATCAGAATGGTATCGCGGTCGTCCTCTGAAATAGAGTTGTCGACAACTTCACATAAAAAAGGAGGCAGTTGCTCGAACACACATTCGGGAAATGCAGGAAGCTCATCTGCCGATTTTATCCATTTGCCCGTTTTGCCATTTTGGTTATTTGGTAAAATGGATAAATCCTGTTCCCCTACCGAACTTAGCGGAATACCTGCCTGACCAGCCAAATGAAAAAACGAACGGATTGTTATGCCTTGTCCTTTGGCTTGCAGGCAACGGGTATATTGTTTGTCTGCTTCTTCCCTTTGATAGTCTGGATGGAAGCGGCTGATACGATGGTAATATTCTCTTCCGTTTTCACCGAATCCATCAACCAAGGCAAAGCCCAATTCCACCCAATCCTTGTATTCAGGTGCGATGTCAACGGCACGTTGTTCTATTTCGCAAATGATACGTTCTATTTCTTCCTCTTTATTATTAGAGGTGGAATTTGGAGCCGGAAGTAATTTAGGAGATGTTGGAACACTATTCTCAAAAGGGACATTCTCCCAGTCTTGGGCGGAAAATATTTTCTTTGACATACTCGTTGTATTTAGGGTTTATATATGCTTGTGGGTCGTAAGGCAGGAAACAGGCGCGCGCCACATCGCTCCCCGACATATCCACCTTTGGCAATCCGGTAGCACGGATGCAGTTGGCAACAGCCTTGAAAAAGCGTGAATGTTCCCATCCTTTCAAATCCACAGGTATAATCCACTTCAATCCATTTCCCGAAGGACTGGTGAACAGCAGTTCCGTATCAAAATATTCGTGATTGAGAATCTGCCGCTTCACTTCCTCCATATTCTCTACATGGTCAAAATCCAGGCACATCAGTCCTGAGTGCGTTATCAGTTCCTTTTCATTCCGCTTGCGGAAAAGACCGGAGAAAGTGCAATAGTCAAAGTGAGAAGCCTTATATTTTTTGACATCCGCAGGAGAAGTCATTGAGCGCAGAGTTCCCGTTTGTGGCTGGGCATAATGGCCAACCACATATCGGTACACATCCACAACGCCTATTGCCCTTAACGGCTCAATGTTCTGAATGGGCTTGCGAAAGAATGAAAAACAATAATCCGTATATTCCATATTATCTGATAATCTTTTTGGATTTGACAAATTGTTCGGCTTCCAGCATGAGGTCGTCCTGTGTCTTGTGGACTTTACTCTTTAACCAATCATCTATTTCCGATTGTAAAAAAGCCAATGCTTTATTTATCTTATGTACAGGTATCTGTTTGGCCGATACCCATCCATAAACCGTTTGCTTGGCTGGATGTGACGGCAGATAGGCACAAAGCTCATCTATATCCATCCATTTAGGTGAATCACTTGCCTGCTTATGCTGCAATGCTTTTACGGTGGACTGCAATTCTTCAACAGTCTTAATCAGGTAGGACAATGCATTTGGCATTTCCTCCAATGAACTTACGGTATAACTCATATTCTCACGTTTTTAAGTTTATGCTGCAAAACTATATGGATGCTTACGGGTGCTAAATAGGTGCCGGACAATCACCACTCTGCCCCTTTGTTACCACATGCAGATTTAAGTTTCATTAAGACACCTGCTCTTATGAAAGGTAACTGATGGAATAAAAACATGAGCGGAATTAGAAAAACAATAGGGCTTCGGGGATATAACAAAGAAAACCCCTCAAAAAGCAGGGTGCTTCACGAGGAGCAAATGGGTGGTAAATAGAGAATTTCTTTACATAAGTAACTGATGCTCAACGGTGGAAATTAGCACCGCGACCTTTATACGGGCAGGTTATCTATATGTAATGTATTGGCTGCTTTCTCCTTTGCCGCATCCACAATATGAGTATAAATTTGAGTTGTTTTGACATTGGTATGCCCCATTAAAGACTTTATCGTATAAATATCTACGCCGTTTTCAAGGAGCAACGAGGCGAAACTATGACGTCCGCAATGAAAAGTTACGTGCTTCTTTATGCCTGATGCCTCTATCCATTCTTTCAACGGATGGGAAATCCAAGAAATATCTGTCAGACCCTCAAACACCAGGCGTTCATCATCATCCGGGCGTTCACCACACAGTTGCAACGCCTGTGCAGTAACGGGCTTACAATCGAGTTTCTTTGTCTTTTGCTGTACAACCACGGCCTGCCACGTTCCTTTGCTTGTCTGCTGAATCTGTTTCCACTTCAACGGCTTTATGTCACTGTGGCGTAAGCCGGTCAGGATTGAGAACAGGAACGCACGTTTCAGCACATCATCCTTGCAGGGCGTATCTACCAGCATCTGCACCTCGTTCATGCTGAGTGCGACACGGGGCTTTTCAATCTGACTAATGCCTTTCACCTTTGCACTGATGTCAACGGTTAGGTATTCATCAATGAATGCTTGTTTCAGTCCGGCCTTGACGATAGAGAAATAAGTGGATGCCGTATTCTGTGAGATTGTGCCTTTCTTGTTACCTCCCATTGGGGCACGGAGCAGGAACATCTTGATGTCCTCAAGTAATTTTACGGAGATGGATTTGAACGGAATGGGATTCCCTTGCGAATAGATTTTCAGCAATTCGCCCACACGCATCCAATTGACGAAAATCGAATTTGAACTGTTGGGATGGCGTTTGCTAATGATACCGTTGAAATATTTGATGAAGTCCTGTTCACTACGCTCATTCTGCGCTGCAAGTTCATTCTCCTTATCTGTATAGAGAATGGCACTATCGTACTCATGCTGACGCAACTTCCGGACATTATCGGCATAGATACAGGCCTCTTGGTCGATTGTGGAACGGCATTGAATGATTCCGTTCAAATCACGCTTTGGCTTGTAGTTGAAGCTGCCATCCGGCAAGATGCGTGCGATAGATGACTTGTCCCAAATAGGCGTGGATATAGTCCGGTTGATTGACTCTACCACTCGGCTTGCTCTGTTTGAGCCGTGTTTGTACACAGGATATGATTCGATAATCAGATACCACTCTTCCTTGTATCTCGACCTTCTGAGCTTAACGGTCACTTTAGTGTTAGGCAATGCTTTCTTCATAATGACTTGTATAATTTATCTATTTCTGTTTTTGGCACATAAACATAGTTACCGATTTGACGTGTTGGGATAGAATTACGGCGAATATGCGTAAGTACAGTACCCTCATTGATGTGAAACTTTTGGGCTATTTGTCCGATTGTATAACAGTCCTTGGGGTCAAAAGACAATGCTTCCTTTTTCTTATTCCTTTGCCTAGGTTTCTTCTTGAAGTGCTCATCCATATACTGACGACTTAAACGTGTTTGGCGTTGGCCGAAATTGTGTGACGGAAGAAGTCCTTGCCTGATCATACGATAAAGAGCATCTTTACTGATGCCATAAATCAATACGGCTTCCTTGACGGTCAGATAACCTTTACTCGACGGTATTTGTCTGATTAAAGCCTGACGAATTGCCTCTTTTTCCTTTGCGATTTGCCTTTTCTTGTACGCTTTTTTAGAACAGGCTGAACAACAATACTTTGACATCAACGTAGGAGGAGTGAAGATTTTACCGCACTCTTCACATACTCTTTGGATTTTGTAATTACCTCTTGGCATATCTTTCTCTTTATAAATAGTTTATGTATATTTAAGTTGTACCTTTTCGCCAAATAAGACGTGATGCAAATATGTCGCAAATAAGAGATAAAAAAAGGCGTAAAAAAGGCATAGAAACCAAGAACCCCATAAACGCAAAAAGCGTGCAACTCGTTGAGCTGCACGCTTTTGCTTATTGTTTGTTATTTGTTTACTTATCGGAATCATTTGACTTCCTCAAAATCAGCGTCCTGAACATTATCATTCTTTCCGCCATTCTGAGTATTTGCCTGACCTGCATTAGGACCAGCCTGAGCACCGCCTTGTGCACCTGTCTGAGCATACATTTCAGCACTTGCAGCCTGGAATGCAGTCTGAAGTTCAGCACTTGCAGCATCGATACCAGCCAAATCCTGTGCTTTGTGAGCATCTTTCAGTTTCTGAAGAGCAGCTTCGATAGGAGCTTTCTTGTCAGCTGGAAGCTTATCACCAAGATCCTTCAACTGATTTTCAGTTGTGAAGATCAAGCTATCTGCCTGGTTCAATTTATCGATACGTTCTTTTTCTTTCTTATCTGCTTCTGCGTTTGCTTCAGCTTCAGCTTTCATACGTTCAATTTCTTCCTTGCTCAAGCCAGATGAAGCTTCGATACGAATAGCCTGTTCCTTACCTGTTGCTTTATCCTTAGCAGAAACTTTCAAGATACCGTTTGCATCGATATCGAAGGTTACTTCAATCTGAGGAACACCACGACGAGCAGGAGCAATACCTGTCAGGTTGAACTGACCGATTGATTTGTTCTGTGCTGCCATAGGACGTTCACCCTGAAGTACGTGGATTGTTACTTCTGTCTGATTGTCGGCTGCTGTAGAGAATACTTCACTCTTCTTGCAAGGGATAGTAGTGTTAGCATCGATAAGTTTTGTCATCACACCACCCATTGTTTCGATACCCATTGACAGCGGAGTTACATCCAACAGAACTACACCCTTGATTTCGTCTGTCAAAACGGCACCCTGAACAGCTGCACCTACTGCAACTACTTCGTCTGGGTTAACACCCTTAGAAGGAACTTTTCCGAAGAAGTCTTCTACCAGTTTCTGAACGGCAGGTATACGAGATGAACCACCAACCAAGATAACTTCATCGATATCTGAGTTACTCAAACCAGCATCGCTCATTGCTTTCTTACAAGGTTCAAGACAAGCCTGAATCAAGTTGTGAGCCAAAGCTTCGAATTTAGCACGAGTCAATGTCTTAACCAAGTGTTTAGGAACACCAGCTACCGGCATGATATACGGCAAGTTGATCTCTGTTGATGTAGAAGAAGACAATTCAATCTTAGCTTTTTCAGCTGCTTCTTTCAAACGCTGCATAGCCATCGGATCAGTTGTCAAATCTGCACCTTCATCGTTCTTAAATTCCTGTACCAACCAGTCGATGATAACCTGGTCGAAGTCATCACCACCCAGGTGAGTATCACCGTTAGTTGACAATACTTCGAATACACCACCACCAAATTCAAGGATTGAGATATCGAATGTACCACCACCAAGGTCGAACACTGCAACTTTCATATCCTTATTTGATTTGTCAACACCATATGCAAGTGCTGCTGCTGTCGGTTCGTTTACGATACGTTTTACTTCCAAACCTGCAATCTGACCAGCTTCTTTAGTAGCCTGACGCTGTGAATCTGAGAAGTATGCCGGAACTGTGATAACAGCTTCTGTTACTTCCTGTCCCAGATAATCTTCAGCAGTCTTTTTCATTTTCTGAAGAATCATTGCTGAGATTTCCTGTGGAGTATATAAACGTCCGTCGATATCTACACGCGGAGTATTGTTGTCACCTTTTACTACTGAATAAGGTACTCGTGAAATTTCTTTCTGAACCTGATCGTAAGTTTCACCCATGAAACGCTTGATAGAATATACTGTACGTTTGGGGTTTGTAATAGCCTGACGTTTAGCCGGATCACCAACCTTGCGTTCGCCACCATCAACGAAACCTACTACTGAAGGAGTGGTACGTTTACCTTCGCTGTTGGCAATTACCACCGGTTCGTTACCTTCAAATACTGCAACACATGAGTTTGTTGTTCCTAAGTCAATACCAATAATCTTTCCCATAATTGTATCTATTTTATTTATTTTTATTCAAGTTTACTCTGTAATACCGAAGCATTACGCCATAATTAAAACAAATGGCGTGCCAGAAAGAAAACTTCTTTTTTTTTCATAGCCGACGGACATTTTGGCAGTCCGTTATGACAAAGCAGACAAAGCATACGCCAAAAATTACATAATCTCACCTAAAATCGACAGAATTTGGCACAAGTCATTTTCCAGTATATGCCATGTTTAGAAGAATTCATGCAGAAGTTTTCAAAAAACATCCTGAAATGTTTCTCAATCTTTGTACAAAAAATCAGAAAATTTGTACAAAACATCGGAATTTTTGTACGAAAAGAGCGGAACATTTGTACAAAAAATAAAAAAACATCGAGATAAATCTCTGTAAAGATCTAAATGCTTCTATATAAAGCCTTTCATATATATATTATATATAAGGTGAAACTGCCCAAAAGTATTCAGTTTTGCTTTTCTACGGTTCAGTATCTTCTATCTACGGTTCAGAAACAACAATATTGAAGCCTTATTTACCTTGACTTACTTTTGCATTACTAAATAATCATTCAGAAGAACATTAAGATGAAAAAAGCACTTTTATTTCTCGCATGTATGGGGTGTTTCATATCGTGCGACAACAACTCAAACAAGGAGCAGCAAGCTCCTAATGTAAAAGTTATCCGTGCCGAACAGTCGGATACATCTTCCGAGCGCAGCTATTCATTCATTTCACAACCTTACCGGACTACAGAACTCTCTTTCAGAGTAGGTGGTCCGGTATATACTTTCGATACACAAAGCGGACAGTTCTTCCGTAAAGGAGAGCTAATTGCCGCTATCGACGACCGTGACTTTCTGATTCGCAAACAACGCGCAGAGGCTATCTATAAACAAACGGAGGCTGACTACAAACGTATTTCAAATCTATATGAAAAAGGAAGTATATCAGGAACAAGTTACGAAAAAGCCAAGGCTGACTACGAAAAAGCCAAAGCAGACTATACAACATCCGTCAATGAATTAAAAGATACCAAACTGTATGCACCTTTCGATGGATATATCCAAAAAGTTAACATAGAGCGTTATCAGGACATCAAGGCCTCTGTTCCGATAGTAACATTTATCGACCTTTCCAAAATCAAGGTTGAAGCCTATATTCCGGAAGATATGGCAGTAAATGCCCGAAAGCTGTCTGCCCTCCCCTGCTCTATCACATTCAATGCTATACAGGAAAAAACATTTATACCGGAAAAGACTTATATCACACAAAGCGCAAGCGACAACAACATATCTTATTTATTTACAGCAATAATCAACAATGCAGACAACAGCTTATTGGGTGGTATGGCAGGCTCTCTTTTAATCCCTAGCTTTAGTTCATCTTCATATTCATACCAGAGCGTGGTCATCCCCCAAACGGCTGTTTGTCATACTGACGAAACGGGTTCTTTCGCTTGGCTCGTGAACGAACAGAACCGGGTTGTAAAAAGGTCTGTAAAACAGGCAAGCTAAGAAAGAATGCCAAAATAGAAATTCTGTCAGGACTTTCTGCCGGTGAAAGAATTGCCGCAACACGGCTGACTTATCTCTCGGAAAATGAAGAAATAACCATTCAAGACTAAAACGAAATACTGATGAAAGGATTAGTAAAATTTTTCCTGACGAACAAAGCCTTAAGCTGGCTGATACTAATACTGATTTTGAGTGGAGGCATATTCGCATACAACAATATGGGAAAGCTTGAAGATGCTCCATTCACAATCAAACAAGCACTCGTAACAACTTCTTATCCGGGAGCTTCTCCAATGGAAGTACAACAACAAGTAACCGATGTACTGGAAGAATCGATTCAGTCGCTGGGTGAACTGTATTATCTGAAGACGGAAAATCGGGCAGGGCTTTCTAAAATTACCGTTTATGTGAAAAAAGAAATACGTGCCAAAGATATGCAACAGCTTTGGGACAAACTTCGCCGGAAAGTAAACGATGTACAAAACAAGTTGCCCGCCGGTGCAGGTCCATCGGTTGTAAATGATGATTTTGGTGATGTCTTGGGAGTATTCTACGGCTTAAGCAGTGAAACACATACTTATCGCGAACTGGAAGACTGTGCCAAAAAAATAAAAAATGAACTGTTGGACGTAAAAGACGTGGCTAAAATCGAACTGTTCGGTATTCAGAACCGGACAATCGAAGTAACGGTCAACCCTTCACTACTTTCTCAAAGTGGAGTAATGATGGCCGACATAGCCTCAGCCTTTGAAAGACAAAACAAGGTAGTCGATGCAGGTGCAATAGAAACATCCACAAACCGTCTTCGAATTGAAGCCGATGGAAGTTTTACAAGTCTGGAAGAAATAGAGAATCTGACTGTCGTTTCGCGTAAAGGTGAATATTTCCGGCTGGGAGAAATTGCAGAAATCAGAGAAAGCTATTCGCGTCCGGCAAGAAACCTGATGAGAATCGGAAATATTCCAGCTGTAGGTATCGCAATTTCAACAGTATCCGACGGGAATGTAGTAGAGATGGCAGAACTTGTATCCCAGCAAATTGATAAACTGAAAGCTGATATGCCGGAGGGATATAAACTGGACATTATTTATGATCAAGGATATGAATCGGCTGTAGCTAACGATGGATTTGTAATGAATCTCATTGTTTCTGTACTGACTGTAGTAGCTGTACTATTGTTCTTCATCGGATTCAAAAACGGATTTCTGATAGGTAGCGGACTGATTTTTTCCATTTTCGGAACACTGATCTACATGCAGGCTACTGGAATTGCCCTGCAACGTATGTCGCTTGCAGCCATCATCATTGCAATGGGTATGCTGGTAGACAATGCCATTGTGGTATATGATGCGGCTTTAGTTAATATGCAACGTGGAATGAGAAAGCGTGTTGCCATACTGAACGCCGTATCAAGTACCGCCATGCCTCTTCTCGGAGCTACACTGATAGCAGTACTTACCTTTTTGCCAGTATATCTTTCTCCACATATCACAGGCGAGATTCTTTCATCGCTGTTTATTGTAATAGCGGTGTCTTTGCTGCTCAGCTGGGTACTTGCCATCACACAAAATGTATTTTTCGTTCAAGAGTTTGTAAGACGTCCACGACCGGAAGAACTGAAAAACGAACTATTTACCGGACGTATATACGACTTTTTCCGTAAAGCACTAAGTTTCACGATACGGAAACGATATACAGTAGTAGGATGCATGGTTGTACTGCTGGCTATGGCCGGATGGGGATTCAGATACATTCCTCAGCAATTTATGCCACTATTAAACAAGCAATACTTTTCCGTAGACATGTGGTTGCCCGAAGGTACACGTATCGAAGAGAGTGAAAAACAGGCTGCACAACTGACGGAATACCTGCAAACATTCGATGGAGTAAAGAAGGTTTCGACTTATATCGGGCAAACTCCTCCAAGATATTATCTGGCAAATGCTGCTTATGGTCCGCAACCTAATTATGCTCAATGTCTGATAGAGGCAGATACTCCTGAAAAGTCACGCGAATTACAGGAAATTTTATACCACAAGCTTCCTGAAAAATTTCAGGACGCACTTATACGAGTCAACAGTTTCGAAATCAACAGCATACCTCAGGCTTTAATCGAAGCCCGGTTCTGTGGAGATGATCCGGCTGTATTGGATTCTCTGACAAACATTGCTATCGGTATCATGCGTAAGAATCCGAAAGTGCTGAATGCACGCAACGAGTGGGGAAATATGGCTATGATGATAAAAGCGGGCTACGATCCGGTAAAAGCCGGAAGACTGAATATCGGACGGAGTGATATGATGAATGCTGTCAAATCGGTTAGCGACGGAACGGCCATAGGTATTTACCGCGATAATGACAAAAAGGTTCCCGTACTACTCCGCACAAAAGAAGAGGCATCATGGGATACAGAAAAACTGGAAGACCTGCAGATATGGAATGGATCTAACTCTGCTCCGTTAGGACAAGTAACCGATGGCATCAACATCGCATGGGAATATCCGCTTGTGCGTACATACAACCGACAGCTTTCTATGGCTGCCCAATGTGACGTGAAACGTGGACATACCATGAAAGAAGTACATGCAGAGATACGGGAAGAAATAGAAAACATCAAACTGCCCGAAGGCTATAGTTTTTTTCTGGGATTCACAATATAAAGATCAGAAAGAAGCCATGGCAGCATTGACCAAATATTTTCCTTTGGCCATTATCATGCTGATAATCATTCTCGTCATGCTTTTCGGAAATTTCCAGCAGCCACTTATCATTTTCCTTATTCTACCGTTGTCACTCATCGGTATGGTATTCGGATTATTGCTCACAGGATTCCAGTTTGGTTTCTTCTGTATAGCCGGATGGCTCGGATTATTAGGCATGATTATAAAGAATGTTATTGTATTGCTGGATGAAGTAAACGTACAGCGAAGAGCAGGTATCGCGCCATATGCGGCAGTCATCGAAGCTACAGTTTCCAGAGTACGTCCTGTACTGATGGCTGCACTGACAACTGTTTTCGGAAGTATCCCGCTTTTATTCGATGTCGTATTTGGTGGCATGGCAGCAACAATCGTATTCGGCTTGTCGTTTGCCACACTGCTTACATTATTTGTGACTCCGGCTCTATATGCTATTTTTTACAAAATATAGTGTCTATTGCGTTTTCTCGAAATTTATGTGGAACTTTTTCTTAACTTTACAAATTACAAGAGGATGAATAAATGGATTATATTGTGCCTGATGTGTGTTTCTGCACAAGCTCAGGCACAACACAACAAACTTTTGCAAGAATATCGCACCAAGGTGAAAGCATATAACCAAGACATAAAGGCAGCAGGATATGCAGCTTCCATACAACAGGAAAAAGAGAAATCGGCAAAAGCTGATTTCCTGCCTTCGCTGTCTGGTAATGCCAACTTCAACTATACCGGTAATCCGGCAGAACTCTCTGTAGCTATCCCTTCACTGAATGAACCTGTTAGCTTTCAGGGACGAAATGCGAAATATGGGGCATCGCTCACTTTAGCCCAGCCTATCTATTCAGGAGGAGCTCTACAGGCTGGATATGATAAGGCAAAAAAAGAAAATGAATCGTCACGTTATGAGCAGATGCGTGTGACAAACAATATCATATATGATGCTGATGTATATTATTGGAATAAAGTCGCACGTCAGGAAATGGTGACAGTGGCCGAAGAGTTTAAAGAATCGGTCGCAACGTTGGTTGAGGTAGTAAAAGACCGCGTAGAAGAAGAATATTCCGACCGCAACGATTTACTTATGGCAGAAGTTAAACTGAATGATGCTGAATACCGGCTGATACAGTCGCGCAATGACGCAGAAGTAGCACGTTTATCTATGAACTCTTTCTCCGGCATTCCATTCAACCAAGAGCTGGAAACAGACTCCGTCGTTGTGCCACTAACAGAAGTTCAGCACTTTCCGGGAACGGTAGAAACAGCTATGGCATCAAGACCGGAACTGCGAATAGCAACCAATAAAGTCGATATTCAAAGATCAGCTTCGAAAATCGCTAATGCACAATATTTGCCTAAACTGTCGGTTGGTATAGATGGAAGTTATTCATCACCGGGATATGATTTCAAATCGGATCTGGATCCTAATTACGCTGTATATGCCAAGTTAAGCGTACCTATATTCGAATGGGGTAAACGCAGACATACCAAAAAATCAGGGAAATATAGTGTAAACATGGCAATCGAGAACCATCATAAGGTGGCCGACAATATTCGTCTGGAAATAGAAACCGCCTTTTATACCTACTCGCAAGCTATAGAAAAAGTTAAACTCACAGAAAGTTCCCTGTCGAAAGCAGCCGACAGCGAAAAGATGGCAATGGACAAATATAAAGAAGGTAATATTTCCATCCTTGAAGTTATCAATGCACAATTATATCATCAGGATGCCAAAATCAATTATATTCAGTCGAAGCTAAACGCTCAGATAGCTAAAAGCGGACTGGACAGAGCCACAGGGAAAATAGACATACAATAATAGAATGATACAAATGAAAAGCAGACTGAAAGACATAAAGCGGTATTTGTGGGATGTACTTTTATTCTCCGGAATAGGATGCTTCTCTTATTTTCTATTGGTATATTATGCAGATATTCCTTCCCAATATCAAGACCGGCTGATGACTTTTCAGGCTTTTTCTGCCGTAGTTGTATTATTTAACGGGGTTGGACTCAGCGTAAAATACATAAACGAGAAACTGATGATGTATTATCAGTTTTTCTTAAAGAATCATCGCATGCTGTCTATCGGATTAATAACTGCTGCAATCATTCTCTTCATATCCAATTACCTGTTGCTGGTTTCTACCAAACTGCTCATAGAGTCACCTCATCCTTTTATGCTGAAAGATAAAGGATTGTATGTCATGCTTACAGTGTGGTTTATAGAACTCATCATTGTAGGACAATTCATGCTAAACCGTTTTTACGTAGATCTGGTGAAGCTATATAAACGTGCAGAAGAACTGGAAGAAAAAACAGCACAAGCCCGGTATATGGCGCTACAAAACCAGCTGAATCCGCATTTTTTATTTAACAGTCTGAATACACTTATTTCTGAAATAGAATATAATCCGATGAATGCCATAGAATTTACACGAAACCTCGCCGATACATACAGGTATATTCTTTACTGCCAGGACAAGCATACCATTCCGCTCAGAGAAGAGCTTGACTTTCTTAATACTTATATCCTGCTTCAAAAAGTCCGTTTGGGAGATTGCCTAAATATCAACAATACAATAGATGAAAAATACTGGGATGTACCTATTCCTCCTTTAACACTACAACTTTTGTATGAAAATAATAGGATAAAACGCAGAATAAAGCGAATTTGAGCATTCTCACTGACGGTCAGAGGGTTTGGCTTCGGGTGGCACGGAATGACATAAGGGCGGAAAAACGGATTTGGGCGGATTACAGCAATAGATGCACTTCCAAATCATTACCCAACACCTGATGCACATTTAACACTAACGGTCTCTATTTCTGCGTTCTGCGTAGGTTTACATTC
>ERZ827496.787-NODE-787-length-41722-cov-7.133055_pt1 | contig 41722 bp, 52 predicted proteins | sample MGYA00519769_ERZ827496 | MGnify/ENA primary metagenome ERZ827496 (study PRJEB31778, sample SAMEA3449327) | human gut metagenome | biome: human gut; feature: human-associated habitat; material: faeces | place: United Kingdom | collected 2010/2012 ...
TCCTATATTTTCTTCTAAATTATCTGACGTATATTTATTTAATTCTTTTTCATAACTGTCTAATGTTTCACTTTGTTGTTTTTCCTCCGCTTCACTTTTTTCTTTTGCATCTTTTGCTTTTTCAAATATCCCAGTATTTGTTAAAGTTGATATTGAAATCCCTGCCAAAATAAGCAAAATAATAATTGTTATTACGAGTGCCACTAATGTTATACCTTTTTGATTTTTCATAATTTTTTTCATATGTATTCTCCCTTCATTTACTATATTTAAATTATATCCAATTTGTATATATTTTATTTCTTTTACACGTAAAAAGCGTAAAACATCTTACTCGTTTTAAGAATAAATTATAATTTTTTTGGTGATATTAAAAGTATGAAATTAAGAATAAGAGATTTAAGAGAAGATCGAGATTTAACTCAAACTGAAGTTGCAAAAATACTAGGCTGTACGCAACAAACATATTCAAGATATGAAACCGGTGAAATAACTATAGATATTTATAATTTAATAAAACTAGCTGATTTTTATAACACATCTTGTGACTATTTATTGGGAATTACAAATATCTCTAAACCATATAAAAAAGATAATAAATAAGAAATTTATTGTTTTTTTTATTTTTTTATGATATTCTGTAATCATAAATTACAAAAGAAAAAGGGGGTGAAAAAATGACTGATAAAGAACCTATAAAATTAAAGTTATCAACAGTAATTTTATTATTTATTATTTTTATACTTATTATTGGAATGATACTTATGTATTTTTATTTTACAAATTCTAAAAATACTACAAATACTGTAGAAAATACAACTACAGATTCAACAAAAAATGTATTATCTGGCTCTACAAGTAATATAACAGTTTCAAATACAGAGGCTGAAAAATTAGATAGTACTGTAAAACAGTTGGATATCAATAGTGATGAAGTACAAAAATTATATAAATATATTGAAAAAACTAATGAGGCTCAAGAAGAATTAGTATATAGAAACACAAAAGTTACAGAAAAAGATTTAAATAATCAATTAAAACTTCTTACTATTTTCGAAAATGTTTCTGAAAGTGCAGCAAGTAATGAAAAAAACATTACAGATGAATATGGTAATACTTCAAAACATATTTATTATAGCAAGGATACAATTGAAAATATGGCAAAAAAAATCTTTGGTAATGGTGTAACAATTACACATGAATCTTGCGAAGGATTATTTGCAAGGGCAAAAGAATATAAAAATGGTGAATATGATTGCTATGAATATCAAGGTGGAGGTGGATATTGGTGGATACTTTCTTGTTCTGATCTAGTTAGTGCTGAACAAAAAGGTGATGAAATATATATATATGATAAATATGTACATGTTTATCAAAATGATAATTCCGGCTCAACTTATAGTATTTATGATTCATCAGATAAAAGTAATATAATTTCTAAGAACGCAAGTTCAGAGACTCTTTTAGATGGTGTAGGAGATTTTTCTGCAAAAATACTTATAAATAATGCTAATAAAATTACTAATAATAAAATAAAAACTTTTAAACATACATTTAAGAAAAATACTGATGGTTCATATTACTGGTATAGTACAGAACCTTTGGCATAAAATAATAAAAACTGAGACGATTGGTATATCCAATTTTGTCCCAGTTTTTTTACTATATATTTATATATATTATCTTTGTTACTATTCACAGTCCATAAAATTATTTTTCTAGGCTGTGAACTGTATCATTCTTCCAAAAAATATTTTTCAACAGTTTTCATTAATAAATCTTTATCCTCTATTTTATTAATCTCGCACCTAAACTCACTAGAATTCGGCATATTTTTTGTATACCAAGCAATATGCTTTCTCATTTCTCTTATTGCAGTTACCTCCGGTTTATTTTCTAACTCAAGTTGAATTTGCTCTTTTATAACTCTAAACTTTTCTTCATTTGATATTTCAGGAAGTTTTTCCCCTGTTTCTAAAAAATGTTTAATTCTTGCAAATATCCACGGATTTCCAAAAGTTCCACGACCTATCATAATTCCATCCACCCCGGTGTATTCAAACATTTTCAATGCAGATTCTTCATCTACCACATCACCATTGCCTATTACCGGTATGTTCACTGACTCTTTCACTCTTTTGATAATGTCTAAATCTGCTTTTCCAGAATACATCTCAGTTCTAGTTCTCCCATGAATTGTAATTGCAGATACTCCTGCTTGTTCTGCCATTTTAGCAAATTCTGTTGCTACAATATGTTCGCAATCCCAACCTTTTCTAATTTTTAATGTTACTGGTTTAGTAGAATTTTTTACAACTGCTTTTATTACTTTTTCTGCTTGTTCTATGTCTAGCAAAAGTTTGCTACCATCACCATTTTTTACTACTTTGGGAGCAGGGCATCCCATGTTTATATCTACTATATCTGCTATTTTTGATACATATTTTGCTGCATGCCCCATTGTTTCCTCATCACTACCAAATATTTGCATACTTACTGGCCTTTTTTCTCCTTCTGTGTTCATTAGTAGTTTTGTTTTTGAATCGTCATGAAATATTGCTTTGCTACTTACCATTTCTGTGCATACTAAACCTGGCCCAAATTCTTTGCATATTTTTCTAAATGGTAAATCTGTTACTCCTGCCATTGGAGCTAATATTAAATTATTTTCTAGTTCTACATTTCCTATTTTTAATTTTTTTAAATACATTTTTCCCTCCAAATAACAAATTCGAAAAAATTGGTACTAAAGCACTGTCCATTAATCACTAAAAAAAGGGAGAAAAAGGAACGTCCCTTAATCCCCCGATTTTTTATTTTACAAATATTGTTTTTTGCCTTTTACTGCTTATATTTAATAATATTCCAATTAAAATATAACTTGTAATCATAGAACTTCCTCCATAGCTTACAAACAACAATGGTACACCTGTTATTGGTAAAAGTCCCATTACCATCCCTATGTTTTCTGTCATATGAAATAAAAATATTCCAGCTATTCCGGATGCAATCAAGGAACCCTTTGTGTCTTTGGCTGTTTTTGCAATGTAAATCGCTTTTGTGACCAGAAATACATATAGTACTATAATTGTTCCGTCCTATTATAAATCCCATTTCCTCGCCAATTACAGAGAAAATAAAGTCTGTTGTTTTTGGGTATAGATATCCTAGTTGCGTTTGATTTCCTTTTAATAATCCCATTCCTGTTAATTGTCCTGCTCCTATTGCCAGTTTTGATTGAATTATGTTATATCCACTTCCACGTGGGTCTGATTCTGGATTTAAAAATATATCTATTCTTTTCTTGGCATGATCTGGCAGTACAAAATTGTATAATAGTGGTATTGATATTGTTGCTATCAATATTGTTCCTATTATGTACTTTTTGTCTATTCCGGCTGTAAATAGCATCATTGCAAGTGCTATACAAAACGCCATTGCTGTACCAAAGTCTGGTTGTTTTATAATTAATAATAATGGTATTGCTAATGTTACAAATATTATTAGTAGTCGTGTTGGTTTGTTTATATCTTCTGCATATCTTTCTTGTATTTTTGATATTACATATGTTAAAAACAGTATTACTGCTATTTTTGCAAATTCTGATGGTTGGAATGAAAAAAATCCGATGTCAAACCAACTTGTTGCTCCATTTACTGGTTTTGTGAACATTACTGCTATTAGCAGAATTATAAATATTCCATAAAAAATTGGTGATAGTTTTACTAATGTTTCGTAATTTATTAGCATTACTATTACCATTGCTATTAGACTTATTGCTAACCATATTATTTGTTTTTTAAATTCGTCATATTCAGTTTCTTGTGTTGCTGAAAATAGTGCAATAATACCTATTATTGATAGTATAATTGCTACTATTAGCAACCCCCATTCCATGTTTTTTAATTCTCTTCTTCTCATTAAATCAACTCTTTTTCTTTCTTAATTTTTATGATTTAACTTATTGTTCTTCGTTTTTTGCTTTTTCTTTATTGTTTTCTGCGCCTTCTATTACGCCGTCTATTATTTCTTTTATTTTTTCTTGTGTTTCAAAGTCTTTTTTATCTTCTAAATTTTTTGTTTCTTTTTGCTCTGTTTTTTCTGTCTCATCTGCTTTTTTTGTTTCATTTTTTTCTTTCATTTCCTTTGGAGTTTTGTGATCATTTGAGGTCGTTTTTTCGCTTTCTGTTTTCTTGTCTGTTTTCTCTTCTTTTTCGTTTTGTTTGTTGTTCTCTATTTCTGCTATTTTTTCTTTGTTTTCTTCTAATTCTTTTTGTCCTATTTTTCTTGCATCATTTTTTATATTAAGAATAGGAATATTTGCATATAATGCTGGTGCTCCGTTTGTTCCATCATCATTTTCTTTATTTGTTAATCTTACATCTATTTCTTTTTCATCAACTTCTATATATTTTTTTATTACATCGATTATTTCTTGTTTCATAAGTTCTAAAAAGTCTGCTGAAACATTTGCTCTGTCCTGCATTAGCACTAGATGTAATCTTTCTTTTGCTGCATCTTTTGAACTTTCTTGCATTTTTTTATTTTCTTCTTTCTTTCCTATGTTTTTAAAGAAGTTTACTATGTTTTCAAACATTATTTCCTATCCCTCCGTTTTGCTTATATATTATTTTTTAAAGAATCTTTTTAAACATGCCCAAAATCCTTTTTCTCTACCTGGTATTGTGATTTCTATTTTTTCTCCTAATACTCTTTTTGCAATTTCTATATATGCTTTTCCTGATGGTGCTTTTTTGTTTTGGATTACTGGCTCACCTTTATTTGTTTGTGTTATTATGTATTCATCATCTGGTACTACCCCTATTAGGTCTATTGAAAGTAGGTCTACTATGTCATCAACATCCATCATTTCACCTTTTCTTACCATATTAGGTCTTATTCTGTTTATTACTAATTCAGGATTTTTTATTTCTGATGATTCTAATAGTCCTATAATTCTGTCTGCGTCTCTTATTGCAGAGATTTCTGCGGTTGTTACTACTATTGCTCTGTCTGCTCCTGCAATAGCATTTTTAAATCCTTGTTCTATTCCAGCGGGGCAATCTATTAGTATATAGTCAAATTCTTCTTTTAATTTGTCTGTTAAATTTTTCATTTGTTCTTCATTTACTGCACTTTTGTCTCTTGTTTGTGCGGCTGGTAGTAGGTATAATTCTTTAAATCTTTTATCTTTTATTAATGCTTGTCTTAGTTTGCATTTTTCTTCTACAACGTCTACTATATCATATACAATTCTATTTTCTAGTCCCATTACTACATCTAGATTTCTTAAACCAATGTCTGTATCTATTAAACATACTTTTTTTCCTTCTACTGCTAAACTTGAACCTAAATTTGCTGTTGTTGTTGTTTTTCCTACTCCACCTTTTCCTGATGTTATAACTATTACTTCTCCCATAATTTTCCTCCTTAGGATTTTAAAAAACACTCATTTTTTTATGTATATATAATACAACGAAAAGGCTTAATTGTCAATTGGTTTTACAGGAATATTTCAAAAATATTACAGAATGATTACATATTGTAATGCCTAAAAAAGAGCCCCTTTTTATACTTACAAGTATACTTTGGGGTTCTTAATTTTTTTATTTATTGTTATCTATATAAAATTTGGGTTATATTTTTACTATTTTCCATCTTCAATTTTTGTATATTGAACTTTTCCTTCTGGATTTCTAAAATATCCTTTATTTGCATTTACACTTTTTAAGAAATCTTCTTCATTTTGGTTTTTGTCTAATTTTATGCTAGTTGGCAAAGTATCCATTTCTACTATTTGTTTTGTCCATATAAATTGATTTGTGCTTTGTCCATCTATTGTATCATCTTTTTTGTTTGAAATTACTATGCTTTCACTTCCACTAACGCTTGGGCTTTTGCCTATATAATAGTAATTTTCTGGAATTAATATTCCATCAATATATCTTAAGTCTACAACTGTTTCATCTGGAATTGTGTAGTCAGTGTAATACATTTTTACGCTGTTTTTGTCTTGTATTGACACACCTTTTGCATAAAAGATATTGTGACTATTTTTATTTATTATATATAAATCTTTGTATTGGTCTGCTTTTTCTGGATTTTCTTTTGTTATTGTTGTATCATTTATTATTTTTTCATAATCGTTTCCGTAATTAAGTGTTATCCCCTTCATTGCCTCTAAGTCTATTACATAAAAATCCCCTGTATCGTTGTTTTTACTTAATACATTTGAAAGTCCACTTGGTTTTGTGTATTTAATTTTTGCTGGTATTTCTCCGTATTCTTCATAGTAGTCTGTTACTTTGGTTCTTAACAGGTCTATATCACTATATAAATTTGTTAATTTTTTTATTCTAGTTGAGTCTTCTACGTTATATATTAGTGTTCCTGTTATAATCATTAGTGTTATTACTGTTATTACTAATATTGTCAATGTTACACCTTTTTCCTGTTTTATTTTGTTTTTCATCATTGGCATTCTCCTTTTTCTCTTTAGTATAGTTTACTATTTTTTTATTTGTTTTTCAAGTATTTTTTCTTTTTTATTTTTGTTTTTATTGTTTTGTGTTACCAGTCACAGTCCGTAAAATTATTGTTCTAGTGCTTCATATATTTTCTTTCTTTGTTGATATTTTTTATCTTCTTTTAAAATGAGATACCATAAATACATGCAAATCAATATAAATGCTATGTTGTGGACATGTAAAATTAATATACTTGCTATTATTGTTAGTATTGTTACTGTTATTTTTGATATTATATTTATATATTTTTCTGCTTTTTGTTTTCCTATGTTTATATGTAAAATTCCTTTTAAAATTCTTCCTCCATCTAATGGATATATTGGTAATAGGTTAAATATCACTATTAAAAAGTTTGTGTATATTATTGTAAGTGCCTTAAATAATTCTATATTTAGATTTAATATAATGACAATGACTATAAAGTTTGTAATTGGTCCTGCAAGTGCTACTAATATTTTTTTGATTTCTAATTGATTTCCTTTTTTTATTTTTTTATTGTATTCTTCTGGCTTTATTTTGAACGATATTGCTACACCAAATGGCATTAGTTCTAATTTTTCTGGTTGCATTCCTACCAATAATCCTGCTAGTAAATGCCCTAATTCATGTATTAGTGCAAATAGCATTAATATGGAATATATTTCTATTTGCCTTGTAAAATAAAATATTATTAAGAAAATAAATATTTTTAAATCGATTCTAAATCTCATATTATTTTTCCTTTTTTTTATTTAGGTTTTATGCTACCTATAAGCATTTTTATATCATATAGAATTTTTTCGTACTATAATAAATTTATTTAAAAATTTATTATAGTTCTAATATTTTTTGTGGGTCTATCGTTCTCTCCGAAATTCTTATTTCAAAATGCAAATGTGGTCCTGTGGAATTCCCAGTTGACCCTACTTCTGCAATTTCTTGTCCTTGTGTTACTTGGTCTCCCTGTTTAACATATAAGCTATTGCAATGTGCATATATTATACTTACTTCTCCTATTTGAATTTTTAAGTGTTTGCCATAGTCTCCTTCTTCTGATGCTATTACAACTTCCCCTGATGTTGCAGATTTTATCTTTGTTCCTAAATTTGATGCAATATCAACTCCTGTATGGTTTTTAGGTACTGTTGATGTTGTGGGCTCTCTTTGTCCATATTTTGAACTTATTGTTCCTTCTATTGGTTTTATAAATGTTGTTGTATTTTTTATATTTTCTATATCTTGTTCTTCTTGTGTTTTTGCTTGTGATGTTTGTTCATTTTCTTGTATATTTTGTTGATTTTCTTGTGTTTTTTCCTCATTTGATTGCTGTTCATTTTGAACATTTTCTTCTGCTCCACCTATTCCATTTTTTTCTTGATTTTCCGTTGTTTTATTTTTTTCTGCTTTATTTTTTATATTTATAATTACCTGATTTATGTTGTTTTTTCCATTTTTATAAAAATCCTCAAAATTTATATCATATGATAAAACTTCTTGTACTTTGTTTAAAAATTCTTGTGAAAATATGTAGTTGTTGTTTTGTATTATATAAATTACGCCATATATTAAAAGGCTTATAATTATTTGTATTACCATTTTCTTTAATAGTTTTAATTCCTTTTTATTATCATTATTTATTGATACTGTTGTGGTTTTAGGCATTGTGCCTTCTTTTCTTCTTACATATATTTCTTCTGCCCTTCTTATCTTGTCTTCTACAGACATTGTTCTTTCCATATTTTATTTCATCCCTTTCAAAAATGGTTGTTTCTTTATTTCTTTTAAACTATATGTTATTTTGTTTTGTTTTATGATAAGAAGTGGACAAGAATAAATTTGTTTCTTGAAGTTTTTCATAAACAAAAAAAGCAGGTAATTACCTACTTAAATTACCTGTTTTGCATTAAAATATGATTACAATTGCTTGAATTATACACAATAATGTTGTTGCTATTGCATATTTTTTCAATTTTTTATATTTTCCATCTGTATCTTTACTAATTATTATTTTGTCATTTTCTTTATTTTCTATTTTGGAAATGTAGTTATTTACTATCATTTCTGCTTCTTTTAAAATATATTCTTTGTCTTTTTTATTCTCTTGATTTTCTAATATTTTTTTGTTTTCTATTTTTTGAAGCTTTTTCGTTTTTTTATTTGCTTTTAGCACTATTATTGCTTCATCCACAATGTTTGATGGCAAGTTTTTTAGTACTACCATATTTTTTAAATTACTTGTTTCCATTTGTACCTCCTCAAAATATGTATTTGTTATATTTTTCCCATATTTTTTTGAGGTTATACATTAGTTCATTAATGTATTTTTATCCATTGTTTTTTATTGTTGTTTGTGTATTTTACATTTCTTTATTTTTTACTGTTTTTATTACATCTTCTGTTACTTTGTTTTTATCAAATTTATTGACAATATATATCACTACAAAAGTTAATGCAAATGTTATAACATATGCTAATATGCTAACCTGCCATTTTCCTTGCAATAATTTATTTCCTGCTATTGTTGATGATATTATTGATGGAAATCTTAGTAATGTTGCTAGTGCCAGAAATCTTGATGTTTTTATTGGTAGTAGTCCCCCTATATATACTAGTAAGTCTTTTGGAGTTCCTGGTATTAGAAATAATAATGCCATTACAGTTTCTATTTTTTGTGGGTCTTTAAATAGTTTGCTATTTTCTAATTTGTTTACTTTCTCTTTTGGGAAGAATTCATATATAAAGTCTCTTCCATATTTTTTTACAAAGAAATATATCATGGCAGTTACTATAAATACTGATATCATTAAAAATATTGTTCCCCATATTGGTCCAAAACATATCCCTGCTAGTAATTCTACTGGTTCACCAGGCAATACTGCCAATACAACTTGTGCTAATTCTAATCCAAAAAGTATTAACATTCCTGTTAGTCCTGAGTTTGTTATTTTTTCTTTAAATTCGGCTTGGCCTTCTGGTGTGTTTATTTGTTTTATTATTGGTATCATATATATTGTGGCGATTACTAATATTGCTATTGTTATTATTAGTGCTATTAGTTTCATTGCTTGTGCTTTGTTTATTTTTTTCATTTATTGGCCTTCTTTCAATTTTGTTTTGGATATTTTATATCATTTTTTTGTGAATTTCAAGTGTTGGTTTTATGTTGGTTCTTAGTATAATATATGATTTAATTAATATTTTTTGTGCTTTGTCATTTTTTGTCGTTTTTTAATTGACAAGGCTTTTATTAGGTGATAAAATTTTTATGATAATAAAAACTAAAAAGTGAGGTACAATTTTATGGAAAATGGAAATTTATTTTCTAAAAATGATGCAATCACCTCTTCCGGTGTAGCATCAAAATCAAATTTACAAAATCTGATTAAGCGGACAAATGAGGAATTAGACCGTTTGAATCAGGCAATTCAATCTGTAAAGACTTCTGAGTTCATTGATAAGAAAAAGGCCAAATTTATAGAAAAGGTTTTGAGCAAATATCGTTCTTCTATTGTAAACGTAGATGCTTTTTCATTAACCACCGAAAAGTCTATTTGGTTTAATGCCAAAGAATATTTTATTGATTCGGATTGTAACAAACTTACTGATAAGGATTCTTCCGAGTTCTCAGGTTTTGTGGGACAAGATATTTATTTGGATATGAAGAATTTTTCTAATGCTTCTATAGAACTCTTAAATGCAACTATGCAATCTGATTTTTCTTTTTATATAAAGAATATTAATATTAAAAGTTCTTCTCCAGAGGAATTGCCTTCACAATTTGAACTTGTGATTGATATTAAGTAAGATTGATAAAAAAGACCGCCGAATGGTGGTCTTTTTCAGTTTTATTGGAGGCGCCTATCGGAGTCGGACCGATCATCAGAGTTTTGCAGACTCGTGCCTTACCGCTTGGCTAAGGCGCCATATTTAATTTTTGTTTTTAATAAAAAATTTGGAGCAGGTAACGGGAATCGGACCCGTAACTTAACCTTGGCAAGGGGTCGTTCTTATGTTTTTACAACATTAAATAATGTTATTTAGCATTATCTTATACTGCTTAAATATACCATAAATTCAACAAAAAGTCAACACACCTTTTGTCAAAAGACAATTTATTAAATTATATTAAAAAACATATTTTTTAGAACTGTTTTAGAACTGTTTTAGAATTCTTTTAGAATTCAAAAAATACAGTTTTAGAATTTTTAGAATTTTTTAGAACTAGATTTTCTATCTAATTTGATAATATATAATATTTATAAGGAGATGAATAAAATGTTAAAATTTTTATTTGCTTTTTCATTAGGGGCTATCACTAGTCTCTTTTTATATGCTTGTATTTTAGTAGGAGCAAGAGCAGACAAGGAGGCTTCAAAATGTCAGAAAAAAGATATTACTGGTTAAAATTGTATGATACATTTTTTGATAATAAAACAAGTAAATTTCTTCGTAAATTACCAGATGGAGATAAGATTTTATTAATATACTTGAAATTACAACTAAAACTGTTAAAAAGTGAAGGGATTTTTGTTTATGAACATTTATGTGATACCATGGCTGAAGAAATTGCTTTAACATTGGATGAAGATGTAAATATTGTTAAATTATTATTATCCGCATTAGACAAAACAAAAACAATAGAATTTTTTGATGAAAATACTTTTATGCTTTCAGAAATGCAAGACCTAATAGGCAGTGAAGGTTCAAGTGCTGCAAGGGTTAGAAAGTATCGTGAAAAATACCAAGCGTTACAATGTAACGCGTATGTAACAAATTGTAACACCAATGTAACAAATCTGTTACGGAGAGAAAGAGATAGATATAGAGATAGATAATAAGATGATAGATTATATATTTAATTTAATTATAAATAAAAGCCCTGAAATTTCTGAAAGCCTTTATAAAATTATTAATAAATTGGAATTTAATTACACAATAGATATGATAAAAAACTTTAAAGAAGACAAAATCAGAATGTTAAAAGATATTTTATTTGTATTATATGAATTTGAAAAAGAAAAACAAAACAATATTATTGAAAAAATAAAAAGGGATGATTTAATCAGCCTATACAATGTATGTAAATCATATAACATAGATAACTTTATTTCCTACTTTAAAAAAACAATTATTAACCATTATAATAATTCAAATAGATAAAAGGAGATTAATCATATGGATAATTACATAAATAATTTTGAAAATGTGTTATTTTCCATCTTTTTTGCTAGTTTTAAATTTATACTTATTTTTTTAACAATTAGTCTAATATTTTCTCTGATAATGCTAGCAATAGGATGCTTAATAAAATCACAAAAGATAAAATCAAAATTTTTAATTACAGTTCCTAGTTTGATAATTGGTACATTCTTTTTTTTAATATCACCAGTTATATACATGTATTTTAAAAATTTGATATAAGTAAAAGTGTTTCTTTTATTTACCTTTAATACACTACAAAAGGAGTTGATAAAATATGAATTTAATTAAGAAAAAAAATCTTAACAAATTAGCAGTTTTAGGAACAACCGCAACATTATTATTAGCAAGAAGTAACATTTGTCTTGCAGAAAGTGGTATTGGAACAACGGAAGTTGCAGCGGCAACTGAAAATATAAAAAGAGTAATAACTTCTATTGCAATGCCACTTGGAGGAGTATTAATTTTTGCAAGTGTAGTTGTAGCAGCAATAAAAATGATTGCAAATGCCAATAACCCTCAAAAAAGAGCAGAGTCAATAGGTTCACTTGCTTGGATTTGTGGTGGTGGAGTAATACTCGGTGCAAGTTTAATTATTTCTGGAATTATTATAAATGTTGCTACTAACAATACTGGAAGTTTATTAGGTGGCTAGAAAGGAGTAAAAATATGAGAGTATTTAAGATTCCTTTTGACATCAAGAGGGAAGAAAAAATATTTGGTGGCTATTTAAGTTTAAGACAGGTAATATATTTAATGATTTCGGCAGGAAGTTTTGCTATATGTGCTTTTAAAATAAATATAGCAATAAAAATTATATTTATCACGATTACATGTTTATTCTTTTTATTATGTGCATTTTTAAAAATTGGAGAACAGAACTTTGACAAGTTCTTTTTTTATTGGTTAAAGTTTCTGTTTCGTAAAAGAAATTTTATTTATGAAAGAAGTTCTCAATGATATTAATGACTGTATTTCTAGTTTTAACACTAGTATTTATAATTGGAACATCAATTTATTTAAATAATAAAAAGAAAAATATTAATAGTGATATCAAACCAAATCAAAAACAAGAAAACAATAAAAATTCTAAAAATAAGTTATCAGATATATTGAACATTAAGATTTCTGGAAACATTATCTCATTAGGTAATAGATTTTCAGAAGTAATCAAATTAGGAAATATTGATTATAATATGCTATCCATCCGTGAACAAGACGCAATAGAAAATATATTAATACAATCTGCATTATCAATAGATTATCCAATACAATTTTTTTCTACAACAGAATTTATTGATACAAGTAAAGTTGTTGCATTATTAAAGAAGAATAGTATTCAAAATTCAAAGATTGAAGAATACAAAAAATATTTAATAAATTATCTAGAAAGTTTAATGGAAAATAGAAACATATCTGTTGTTAAAAATTATGCAATTATATCTTATGATGGAACATATGAAAATGCTATTGAAGAATTAAATAGAAAAGTAATGTCTTTAAAAGGAAGTCTACTTCGTGCAACAATAGTTTGCGAGGTTTTAAATGAAGACGAATTATACAATTTAATTTATAGAGAATTAAATAAAAATTCAACAATAAATGCTGGAAACTTAAAGAAAGGAGGAAAGAATTTATATGTTGGGAAAAAACAAAAAAAGAAAACAGATAAACATATTTAAAAATATACCAAATTTAATGGATCTAATCTTACCAGACGAATTACAAGAAAAGAAAGATTATTTAATTTTAGGTTATAATAAATTTTCAAGAATATTTGTAATGACAGTATATCCTGAACAAACTTGGGTTAGTTGGTTAGACGATTTATTTAATATTGGAAACATTAATATTTCAATAAAAATTGAGCCATCTTCTAATGGAAATGTAATAAATCAATTAACAAAAAAGTTAGTCCAAAGTCAGTCTGAATATGCAACTTATTCAAGGCAAGGAAATATATTACATTTGCCAGAATTAGAAAAGCAAATAAATGATTTAGAAGAGTTACGAATGTTAATTCAAACTAATCAAGATAAATTATTTTATGCAACAATATTTATTACTTTAAATGCAGAAAATTTAACTGAACTAAATGAAAAAACAAAAATATTAGAAAGTGAATTAAATAAGAAAACTGCAATGATAAGAACCTTAACATTTAGACAAATAGAAGGACTAAAAAGTATGTTACCAGTTGGAGATAGGCCAATTCCTAATTATGAAAGAAATATGGTTGCTGGTGGTATTGCAACTTTAATACCTATTTCAAATCCTAATTTATCACATGATACTGGGATTTTTGTTGGTAGAAATATGTTTACAAATGCCCCTGTCTATATTGATACATTTTGTCGGTCCTCCCCAACTCCCTAACCCTCATACATTTATTTGTGGTACATCAGGAGGTCGGAAAAAGTGTAGCATTAAAAACTTTGGCGGCACGAAATATTGCAACAACAGGATGTGGTGCATTTTTTATTGATGTTGAGGGTGAATATTCAAATTTAACTAAAATGCTTGGTGGAAAAGTAATTAAAATAGAGCAAGGAAAACCTGCAGGTATAAATCCATTTGAACTTGAACCAGACATAAAAGGAAATCGAAGTTTTTTGAATATATTAGATAAAGTTGCAGAAATAAGAGCACTTTTAGCAACAATATGCAGAAATTATCAGGCTAGAACACTTAATTCAACAGAAATAACTGAAATAGAAATTGTGGTAAATCAGTTATATAGCGAAAAAGGGATAACTACTGATGTTAATTCTCTATATGAAAGAAAAGGTGGAAAATTAGATAATGGAAAATATGCTATTGGAAAAATACCAAAAAAGATGCCTACCCTATCAGATTTTCAAAAGAAATTAAAAGCAAGAGGGAAATGTAATGAATTAGCCAATTTATTGATTCCGTTTTTAAATGGTAATTCTTTAGGCTTTTTCGATTGTGAAAGTAAAATTACATCAAATGAAGATATAATCTGCTTTGATATGTCAGAAATAAAAGATGAATTTACAAAATTGTATTCTTCTTTTGTAATTCTTACTTGGGTTTGGCAAAAATATGTATTAAAAAACAAAAATAAAAAGAAAATTATAATTTGTGATGAGGCATGGCTATTTTTAAAATTCAAAGAATCTGCTGAATTTCTTGTAAATGTTGCTCGTAGACGGTAGAAAATATAATGTTCCGTTATTTATTGGAAGTCAATTTATAGACGAATTTTTGAATTCAGAAGAACGGAAAAACAATTATAAACATCTGTCCTACTAGATATATATTCAAACAGACTTCAGGATGTGTTGATGAAGTTGTAAATTTCTTTAATCTATCTGAAGGTACAAAAAACTTTTTAACTACTGCTAATCCAGGTGAGTGTGTTATAAGTCTTAATAACAGTGTAACAGCAATAAAATTTGTAATTACAGATTATGAAAAAGAGTTTGTATTTACTTAAAAGGCGGTGATAATATTGAAAAAAGTTTTTAAGATATTTTTAATTATGACTATAATTTTTACACTCATCTCCCCCATTTCTTTTTGTGCAGATGATGTGAAATTTAAAGACCAGATAAAACAAGAAGATGGCTCTTTATTTGAAAAAATAATTGCAGAATGTATTCGGTGGGATAGCTCAAACTATATTTGATTTTACAACTGGAAAAGATGCAAATGTTGGATTTAAAGATTATGATACATTGATATTTAATAACAACCAACAACTAGATAGCCTATCGCCATTTACTGAAGATTTATGGAATAAAACCATGGACTGGTACAAAATTTTTGCAGGAATTTCTGGAAGTTTGATTTTAATTGCAGTTATAATATTGTCTTATAAAATTATGCTTGCAGGTATGAATACTAGCAAAAAAAATGATGCAAAAGAAAGTTTAATTAGGTTGTTGTTTGGTGGTATTGCAATATCCCTCGCACCACTATTTATTAGATTTCTACTATTTTTTAATAATAGTCTAGTTTATTTATTAGTTACATCTGTTAATGGTTCTTTAGATGGCTTTTTAGGAAATAGTATGTTGACCTCAATAAGGACTGGTAATGCAATAACAACAGCATTGGTAATTTCAATGTTTATATATCTTTTTGTAAAGATAAATATAAAATTTATTGTTAGACAATTTACAATTATAATATTTACTATTTTTACACCTATTGCAACGGGACTTTGGATAATAAATAAAAATGTTACTGCAGCATCAATTTGGGCAGGTCAAATTATAATGAATATATTTATGCAGTTTATATACTGTTTTTTATTTTTGATATATCTTGCATTTTTGCCATCTGGTGGTGGCTGGGCTATCTCTCTAATATGGGCTATGATGATACTTCCACTTGCTGATACATTACAAAATTGTTTACAAAACTTAACAAGTAGAATTGCTGGTATTGATAATGAACAAATGTCTAATAGAGTTATTGGTATGGGAGCAATGCTTGGTTTTGGATTAGGTGCAATAAAAGAACAATTTAAAACACCAAAGCAAAATATAAAAGATGTAGGCAATACAAATACAGGATTTAAAGGTTTTGTAGATAGAGCAAAATCTATTATTAGTCCTGGAATGAACTTAAGTTCTGAAGAAGACTATAACGGAAATATAAATCCTATTAGAAATGTAATACCAAAAGAAACGCCAAATACAAATACTGAAAAACAAGTCAATAATGTAATTAATAATAGTAAATTAAACACAGTAAAATCAATTACTGGAGCAACTATAAAAACAGGTGCAAAGGCTACCAAAAATTATCTTGAATTAGGTGCCAAAATGGCTGAAGGAGATTTTACTAAAAATCCATATAAGATAAACTACAATAATTCAAAAAGAGAACAAAACCATACTGAATATATGAATAATATTTCTAATGCAAAGAATAATGAAATATTAAATACAGGTGATGACAATGAACTTTAAGGAAAACGCAAAAAATAAAATTAATAAAAAGGCAAAAAAATTTGTTTTTAAAGTCATTAAACCATTTTTACCTTTTATAATAATTATTGTTGGTTTATTTTTGGCTATCTGTACCATTGTTGATGCTATATTTGTCCAAGAAGTACAATCAGATAACTCTTCTATGTCAGAAACAGAAATTGAAATAAAAAATCAATGTATTTCAAAAGCAGAATACTTAAATACATGTAATAACTTTATTGGTTCTGAACCAACAAATTATCTTCTAGATGTAGACGATAGAGAAAGAGATAAATGTATAGAATGGTCGCATTTATATAGTATAATGGCTTTTTATAATATGACTTATAATACAAAAATAGATAATGTTTTATTAGAAAAAGTTGCAAATGAATTTAAAAGTACATTTATATATGAGCAATATAATACAAAAATTGAAGAAAAGACAACTGATGAAAACGGAAATGAAGTTATAACAACTGAAGAACATACTCAATATTTATTAATCGAAAGTGATACTATTATAGGGCATTTTAAATATAATTATACAGAAAAAACAACTGAAGAAAACGGTATAAAGACAACAAAGAAAGTATTTGATAATGAAGAATTAATTGGTGATAAATATGATAGATTAAAAAATTATTTAAGAAACACATTGCATATACGCGAAAGTGATTTAGATACTGATGTTCAAATTGTTATTCAGGCCGCTAATGGCTATTATGATGGCGAAGAAAATACAAATTGGTTACAAGGAAATTCCTCTTCAAATACAATTATAACTGATGGTAAGGGATTAATTTCAAAAGGAATGTTTATATGGCCAATACCAGGTTATACAAATATTTCATCACACTTTGGTATGAGAGTACATCCAATAACAGGAGCATATAAATTACATAGTGGAACTGATGTTGGAGCGCCAATTGGTGCTAATTTCGTAGCAATGGCTGACGGAACAGTAATAAAAGCAACTTATAACTCTGCATATGGAAATATGGTTATGATAGACCACCGGTCAAGGAATAGTAACATTATATGCACATGGTTCTGAAATTTTAGTTAAAACAAATCAAGTTGTAAAACAAGGTGAACCAATATTAAAAGTTGGTTCAACAGGATATTCAACTGGACCACATGCACATTTTGAAATTAGAATAAATGGAAATTTTGCTAACCCTGAAGATTATTTTGAATAGGAGGATTTATAAATGGTATTGATATTTACAGATAATGAACAACTAGATATTGATTTAAACAAGAAAATTGAAAATAGTAGAATTGTTTATTATCCAGACTATATTTTAGAAGAATCAAAGGCAACAGTATTAATTGCTACGGTTCAACCAAATAAATACAATTTCAAAGACTTTATGTTTAAAGTTCGAGAAAAAGATATACAAGTTATTTTACTTTTAGAAAATGAAAAACAAAAAGAGTTAAATGATGCTCTAATTCTTGGAATTTATGACATTATATTTGACCCTTTTGATTTAAAAGATGTCATTGAAAAAATCAAAACACCAAATTCATTTTCTAAAGTTTCAAAATATATAAAAAAATTACAAGAACTAGATTAATATAGTTCTTTTTTTATGCAAATTGAAGGTGGTGGTTTTTATGCTGTAATTTACTTAAAAAAAAACACAAAAGACAAAAACAAAAGGTAAAAAAATTTATAAGGAGATGAATTAATATGAATGAAAATATTAAAGAAAAATTAAAAAAAGGTGTAGCATATAGTGCTATATTATTATCTGTTGCAACATTAGGAATTGTTGGAGGAAATACTTATGCAAAATATTTTACAAAAATTGATGGTGAAGGAAATGCAGAAATTGCAAGATGGTCTTTCAGAGCAAATAACACATCAACTGTAATGGAAAAGATACAATTAAATAATGTATATAATACAAACATTTTAAAAAATAAAACAATTGCTCCAGGGACAAATGGTTCTTTTGATATTGTCCTAGATGCAACTGGTGCTAATGTAGCAATAGATTATTCAGTTACATTTGATAATTTAGTAAACAAACCAACAAATATGAAATTTACATATGATGGCAAAACATCTGATTCATTAAAAGGTTTGGAAGATGTATTAAAAGGAAGAATTGCACTAAATGATGCAAGAACAAAAACTTTAACTATTAAATGGGCTTGGGATTATCAAACTGGTACTACAGCAAAAGAAAAAGAAAACAACGATAAAATAGATACAAATGACTCTGGAAAAGATTTTTCTTTTGATATAAAAGTAACAGGAACACAAGTAAATCCACAAGGATAAGGTGAAATATGAAAAAGACTTTAGGTATATTAATTATTATGGTTATTATTATTTTATCAATATGTGTTATCAAAAATAGGCAGGTACTTTGTGAAAAATTACCTGTAAGACTTTTAATTGTAAAATCTAATAGCATGTACCCCACTTTGCAAAAAGGTGATTTTATACTAATAAAAAGAAACAACGATTATAAAAAGGGTGATATTATAACATATGATTATGAAAGCAATTATCTTGTAACACATAGAATTATAGAAAAAAATAATAATTTTTTTATAACAAAAGGTGATAATAATAACTCGGAAGATGACAAATTCATACAATTAGATAATATAAAAGGCAAAGTAATACTTATATTGAATAGAAAAAATCAAATTTCAATTTTTCTACTAATGATTTTTTTAGTATTATTTTGTCTTTTTAAAAATAATAAGGAGGATTAAAGTTATGAATATAAAAAGCAAATCAAAGGTTATTATTCTAATTATTCTTATTATGATTTCAAGTTGTTCTGTTGTTTTCGGTAGATATGTATTAGAAAGTGAAAAAACAGAATTTGCAAATATAAATATAAAAACATGTGATTTTAAAATTAGTAATCTTAAAAAATATGGAACATTAGATTTATATTTGGATGGGCAAAAAGTCTCAACATCAATTTCTGATTTTAACAGAAAAATAACTATTGGGACAACATACGAAATAAAAAATATTAAAGTAAATGAGGGTTATATTTTAGGAACAGATATAAACTCATTGAAAGGTACTATAAACAATAATACAACAATAAATTTAAGTTTCAAGACCACTTCTTATAGTATTTCTTATAATTTAAATGGTGGTAACTTGACAGGCAAAAATACAAATTATACTGTTGAATCTGATAATTTTACATTACCTACACCAAGCAAAAACGGATATACATTTACAGGTTGGACTGGTACAGGTTTATCAAGTGCAACTAAAACAGTTACAATTTCAAAAGGTTCAACTGGAAATAGAAGTTATACCGCTAATTGGACACCTACAAATTATAGCATTTCATACAACTTAAATGGTGGCTCAATTTCAGGGCAAAAAAATTCATACAACATTGAAAGTAACAATTTCACATTACCAACTCCAACAAGAAACGGATATACATTTACAGGTTGGACAGGAACAGGCTTATCAAGTGCAACTAAAACAGTTACAATTTCAAAAGGAAATATTGGAAATAAAACATATACTGCAAATTGGTCTGTTATAAATTATAGCATTTCTTATAATGCAAATGGTGGCTCAATTTCTGGTCAAAGAACTTCATACAATATAGAATCTGCAAGTTTCAATTTAGTTACACCATCAAGAAATGGATATTCATTTAAAGGATGGACAGGAACAGGTTTATCAGGCGCTACTAGAACAGTTACGGTAGCAAAAGGAAGCACAGGTAATAGAAGTTATACAGCAAATTGGGTGGATGATATAAGACCAACAATTCACGGTGCTTGGATAACAAGTGGACCTACTTATGAGGTTCGTTCTTCTGGATATGGTTACAGAGTTAATATTCAAGTTTCTTGTTCTGACGCTGGTAGTGGTATAAATAGAGTTCTTACTTATTATGATTTAAACGGTGGTTGGGCCGGTGAAACAAATATTACAGGCTCTATGAGAGATTCTTTCTGGTTTAAGCCAGGCTATCGACAAATAAAAATTGTTGTATATGATAACGCAGGAAATTCATCTGAAACTATTATTGGAGTTCAATGTGGATAGTATGACTAGGAGGTAAAAATGAAAAATAAGAAAAAAATTATAATTTTAATTATAGCATTATGCTTAATACTATTTATTCTTAGTATTTTTTCAACTGGTACATATTCAAAATTTTTTGGAAAAATATTAGGCGAATCTAAAACAGAAATTGCAGAACCAGTTTTTGTTTTAGAAAATACCGATAAAAAAATTGTTGATAATTCTAATCAAGAAGTAGATTATTATTTTAAAGTGAAGAATTATAATAATTCAAGTATCAATGAGGTAAATTTAAAATACATACTAGAGATTACACCAATTCAAGATAAGGCAATTACTTTAACATTATATAAAGATAACCAAAAAATAGATTTGAATAATCAAAAAACTGCATATATAGAAATTGGACATACAACAAAACAAGAACATCAATATAGATTAAATGTAAAATATAATAAGAATAATCAAGAAAATAGTTATGATATAAATAGCAGTATCTTTATAAAAGCAAATGCTATACAAAATTAGACAGGAGTAAAGATATGAATAATCAAGAATTTTATGGTATTCGTATAAATAAAAAAATACCAAAATTAAAAGATAATAAAAATATAAATAAATATTATGGCTCTATAAAACCAAGTTTTGAAGGAAAGGCTTATATTATAGAAGATTGCAAAGAAAAACAAGAACTTACAAGTAATCGTAGATATAGAAAAAAAGGAAAACATACTATAAAATATATTAATTCAAAACATGAAAATTATTTTATAGACATAGAAATAAAAAGTCTTAAAATATTATGGCTTTTTTTATTTTTGTTAATTTTATTGTTCCTGATAATATCTCAAATAAAGATGCCAGAAAAAGATTCAAATGAATATAATATATCAGAATCAATTGATTTTGATGTTAATTTGGAAGGGAATAAATATGTATTTGATATTAATTACGGAGATACAGATTATAAAAATGTTTCTTTAACAAGTAATTCAAATGATAATAAATACATATATCCTGGAACTAGCGGAGTTTTTTATATAAAAATTAGCACTAAAAAAGGCAACAAAGATATGATTTACTCTATGCAAATAAGAGATGAATCAAACAAACCTCAACTATTAAAATTTGAAATTGATGGGAAAACATATAATTCAATGGAAGAACTATCAAAGCATATTAATGGAACTATGAAAAAAGGTACATCAAAAGTATTAAAAATAAATTGGTCTTGGAATTATGAAAATGGTGATGGAGATCAATTTGACACAAATGACGGTGAAATATTGGATAATTATAAGGTTTTAATGAGAATTATTGGACAAGCCAAGGAGGTTTAAAATGAAAATAAAAAAACTAATTATAATAATCGTAACAATAATGATTATTATTTCTATAATTGCATTAATAATTACTATGAATGTACTAAAAAATAAAAATAAAATTGATGAGGCCTACAATATGATAGAACAGAATAATATTCAAAACACAGAAAATAAGGATTTAGTGCTTTCAGATGGAACAATGGGAATTATAAAAATAGAAAAAATTGGCTTTGAAGGTCTAATACAAGATGGGACTGACTTAAAAACATTAGACAATTATGTTGGACATTTTAAAAATAGTAGTATTTTTGATGGGAATGTTGCACTTGCAGCACACAACAATAGTAAATTTTGGAAAAATTTAAATAAACTATCAAATGGAGATAAAATAATATATACATGTTTATTAGGTTCTAAAACATATGAAGTATTTAATATAAAAATTATATCTTCAGATGATTGGAGTTTAATTCAAAATTCTAATAAAAATATAATAACATTAATTACTTGTGTGCATGGAAAACCTTCTGAAAGGCTTTGTGTGCAAGGGGTTGAAGTATAAAAAACTTTTTTTATTTTGAGCATTGTCAAATTTATAAAAAAGATGTTACCATATATATAACAAAATAGAAAGGGTGATGTCTTATGAAAACAAAGAAAATATTAATTGTTATAATTATTTTATTATTAATCATTATATTTTCATGTTCATTTATAATAATCAAAAATAAATTGACAAAAGAAACAACTGAAAGCATAGAAAATCAATTAATAGAAAATAATACTACAAATGAAATTGAAAATGTAATTGTAGAAAACACTATTGTAGAAAATGAAGTTGAAAATGACACAGAACAAAATGAAATAAAAAATGAAGTTGATCAAAAACAAGAAATTACAGAAGACAAAGGAAAAACAGTTGTTAGTAATTCAAATGAAAATCAAGATAAAAAAGTACAAACAACATCAAAAAATACTTCAAATACTTCTCAAAAACACACTTCAGTATCTTCAACAAATAACAATACTGGAAGTAAAAATACTACAAAAGCAACAGAAAAGGAAACTGTTACTGCAAGCGCACCAAGTAATGCGAATACCTCTAATAGTTCAAATCCAACACAAGCATCAAAGAACAATACAGATGTTGGTGATAAAGAAGTAAGAAATGATATTATGATTAATAAAATAAAAAAAGTAATTGAAAGTAATCCATCTGAAAATATGTTAAAATTTGGATATTCTATTCAAATAGATTCATCAATAAAAAAACAGACAAATCAATTTACTTTTACAGAGTCAAGAGTTCTTAATTATATAAAATATTCTTTTGGTACAATAAAAATATATGCCGAGGATTGGTATAAAAATGGAACATATACAATGACTGCATGTTATATATTATAATAATAGACACTTTTTAAGGTGTCTATTTTAAATTGTCTCCTTTAATAATTTGCCCTTCATATACAAATTTATAGGAGGATTTTTAGTATGAAATTAACAAAAAAATGTGTTGCTTTATTGTTGATTTTACTTGCAATATTGCCAACATTCTCAAACTATGCTTTAGCCGCAACTGAAATAAGTTCGGCATTAGTAAAAAATGGTGGTGATTGCGGATATCACCTACAATTTTTTGATACAAAACAAAACGCTTGGTCTTATATAATTACACATTATGCTTATTATGAACATGACGGAAAACAATATCCTGCTTATTGTCTTGATAAAGACTCTCCGGGAGTTGGTACACCAGAGGCTGGTAATCAATATACTGTAAATGTTAATGATGTTATAAATGATGTTAGAATTTGGAGAATTGCAATAAATAGTTACCCATATCAAGCACCAGAGTCTTTGGGTGTTGAAAATTATTTAGATGCTTTTGTAGCAACAAAACAAGCGATTTATTGTATTATATACAACAGAGAACCAAGCACTTATTTTAAAGGTGGAGATGCCAGAGGTGAAGCAATAAAAAATGCTATTGTACGATTAGTTGATATAGGTCGTAATGGAAGTCAAACACCAGTTAATACAGATATTACAACAAACAAAATTGGCACATTCAAAGAAGATGGCGAATATTATTCACAAGAATATAGCGTTAATAGTCCAGTAGAAACAAGCCAATATATAATAAAAAATACAAATGGATTACCTAATGGAAGTAAAATAACAAATATGTCTAATAATGAACAAAACACATTTAGTGGAAATGAACATTTTAAAGTTAGAGTTCCAAAATCTCAAATAACAACAGACTTAGATATAACAATACTTTTACAAGCAAAATGCAAAAATTATCCTGTTTTTTATGGTAAATCAACTGTCCCAGGAACACAAGATTATTTGTTAACTTTCGACCCATTCGGTGATATAACAGGAGTAGCAAAACTTAATGTAAAAGCCAACACAGGAAAAATAAAAATAGTTAAAAATGATATGGATACTAATAAACCAATAGAAGGAGTTACATTCCAACTTTCTAAAAAAGATGGAACAGTAATTGCAAATAGTACAACCAATAGCAATGGTGAATCAACATTCACTAATTTATATCAAGGAAGTTATGTATTAAAAGAAATTTCTACAAATGCAAACTATATATTAAATGAAAAGGCATTTGATATAAACGTAGAATATAATAAAACTACATCTCAAACTATTACAAATGAGCATAAAAAAGGTAATATAAAAGTTTATAAAGTAGATAAAGACAACAAAAAAGTTGTATTAGGAAATGTAGAATTTCAATTATATTCTGAAGAATTTAAAAAAGTAGTTGGTACTTATTATACTGATGTAAATGGAGAATTAGAAATAAAAAATATTCGTACAGGAAACTATAAATTAATAGAAACAAAAACTAATAAATGGTATAACCTTGCAGGTGATACTCAAATTAAAGTTGAATGGGACAAAGAAACAACAAAAACCATTGAAAATGAACTAAAAAAAGGTCAAGTTAAAGTAATAAAAGTAGATAAAGACAATAACGAAGTAAAACTTGAAGGTGTTGAATTTGAAGTATTAGACGAAAACAATAAAGTTTTAGAAAAAATAGTTACTGATGAAAACGGTGAGGCATTAACTTCTAAATATGCAATAAGAGATTTTTCAAAATTAAAATTAAGAGAAACAAAAACATTAGAAAATTATGTATTATCTGATAAAGTAGAAACAATAGAATTAAAAGAGAATCAAATTTCTAATATTAAATTTGAAAATGAAAAAATAAAAGGAAAAGTTGAAATTACAAAAGTTGACTCAAAAGACGAAAATAAAAAATTGGAAGGTGCAAAATTTGGGTTATATGACGAAAATGATAATTTAATAGAAACATTAATTACAGATAAAGAAGGAATTGCATTAAGCCAAGTATTATACAAAGGAAATTACTATTTAAAAGAATTAGAAACTGGTTCAAACTACTATTTGCTAAATGAAGATACATTTGAATTTGAAATTGCTAAAAATGGTGAAACAATTAAGAAAACAATAAAAAATGAACCTGTAGATATTACTGTAGATGTAGATAAAGTTGGAACTACTGAAATAAAACCAAGTGAAGATGTAAATTATGAATTTTCTAATGTAGCAAATAACTCTAATGTTTATTTAGATAATTTTAAATGGTTTGATTATATACCAACTGATTATATAAGATTACAAAAGATGACAACTGGTACATGGAATCAAGAATTAACATACAAAGTATATTACAAAACAAATAAATCAGACGATTATGTGTTATTTAAAGAAAACTTAAATACAAACGAAAATTATGATTTAGACTTTACACAAATACCACTTGCAGATGATGAATATATTACAGAAACAATGTTTGATTTTGGAAAAGTGGAAAAAGGATTTAGAGAAAGTACTAAACCTACAATGAATTGTAAGTCTTTTGACACACTAAAAGATAATGATACATTTACAAATCACACAAAAAGCATTGGTACATATTTTGGAGTAACTGCTGAAGCAGATAGTAAATGGACAACAATTACACATATTCCAGAAGAAAAACACGAAGAAATATTGCCTAAAACAGGAAAATAAAATATGTTTATAATCTTCCTAAAAATTACCCTTCAAAAAATAAATTTATAGGAGGATTTTTATTATGGAAATATCAAATATTAAAATTTTTAAAGCAAATCAAAGAGGAGCAGTATTAGCATATGCAAATGTAATTTTAGATGGAAAATTTATTATAAGAGGAATAAAATTATTGGAAACAGAAAAATCTGGAAGATTTATTGCAATGCCTTCAAGAAGAATTACAAATGGCGAAAAAAGAGCATATAGAGATATATGCCATCCATTAGATTCAAGCGTAAGAGAAGAATTAACTGAAAAAATATTTAATGCGTATGAAGAATTTATTGAGGATTAGAAAAAAGTTAAAGTAAATCCTTTTATTGCCCTTCAAAATTAGTTATGAAAGGATTTTTTTATGATTATTAGTGATAGACTAAAAAAACAATTGAAAGATTTAGAAGAAAATATAAATACAATTACTTATAACCACAGTATTGTTGGTATTCAGTTAGAAAATTTTTTAAAAAATTTTGAAAAAGCAAGATATAATTTATTAGAGGAAATTAAAAAACAAAATGATACAGTTGAGTATGAATACGAAAAAATTAGAACAGTTGATAATGACTACACTGCAGAACTAAAAAATGGTATATTAAAAATATATATTCCAGAAACAATGCCATCATATAAAAACATAAAAACACATGCTCATAAAAGAATTTTACTCAATATAAAAGAAGTTAGTCAAGAATATGCAGGTACTTTTCAAAATGAGGTTTTTATTTTTATAAAAGTATTTGATAATATTTTAGGCTGGGATATTGACAATAAATTTATTAAACCTATATCAGATGGTTTGATTTATGCTGGAGTTATTAAAGATGACAATATTAGTAAAATGTTTTATTGTGCAAAAGGAGAATATTCTGAAACTCCACATACTGAAGTTTATGTTTTCGATGGTAAAAATATAAGTGAATTTTTAGAAAAGTACAGTACATAAAAATAGCCTTTTTTATGTATTTTTTTGTATATAAAAAATGGCTAGATTAAAAGAAGTAAAAATATTGATTTTATAATACTTTCAAAAAAATAAAAAGCCATTTCAAGTAGTGCAGGTAGGTAGATGACACGATAGTGTCGACTATCCTACCACCCTATACAATTTTTTTAAAATTTATAAGGTGGTTATGGAGGTGATTAATTTGAATTTTTTTCCTAATGGTGAAGAAGAAATTGCTTTAATAAAATTTGTATCACAATACCAATATTTGAATACAAATGATGCAAAGTATTTCTTCAAAACCGTTGATTATTATAAAAAAAGAATCAAGCATTTAGTTGATAAAAAATTTATTAAAAGAAGTAAATCTTATCTTATACTAGATGAACTCGGAATTGAATACGCTAAATTACTTGGGTTTGATTATAATCCTGTTAATAGAAACGCAAAATATAAAAATAGATTATTAAATTTAAGTAATATAGGTGCTTTTTATCATAATTGTAAAACTGTAAAATTTACTCCTTCATTTTCAATAAAAGATAAACAAACATTTACAACAACAGGAAGAAGATATATTGGTGTATTTGATATAAATGGAATAGAATATTTAGGTTATCAGATAAGAGCAGAACATGATGAAAAATATATAAAATCAATTATGTACGATATACAAAAGGAAATTAAATATAAAAACATTATAATATTGGTTAATGATATAAAAAGAATTAATTTTAACGATTTTTGTTTTGGTATAAATCAAGTTGTTGTTTTACAAGATAGCGAAGAAAATCGAGAAAAATTAAAATACTTAAATAGTGTAAACTGGTATAAAATAATAAATGAATTTTATAAAAATAAGGCTTATTTATCAGAATATAATTTCTGTGATTATACAGATTACAAAAACAAATATATTTCTTATTTCTATTTTTTGGATACAGAAAAAATTAATAGAATTAAGTATTTTTTAAGAGAAAACGAAAATAAAAATATAGATATAATTTGTGATAGTTCTCAAAAAGAAGAATTATCAAAAGTATTTCCAAATGCACATTATATAATTTTAAGTTTGGAAAAATATATTGATAAAGAACGCAATTATTATGATTAAAAAAATTTGCTTTTATTTTTTTTTATTTTTTTGTTTTATCTTAAATATTGCCATTGATATAAACCTAAATAATTATATTAATATTTTGGAATTAGTTTTTAATAAAAAAATATATCTTACTTCCAATTTATATGCTTTTATTTGCTTTGTATTTGCCTTTATTTCAATTTTAATATTATTAGATATAATACTTGTCTTTAAAAAGAAAAAAGACGAAAATATAGGCATTAATTTTAAAACAGAAGATGGCACTCATGGGACTGCTAATTGGATGGATGAAAGTACAATAAAAAGCATTTTAACATTAGAAGATAAACCTGGTATAATATTGGGAAAATATGATAATAACATTGTAAAACTACCACTTAATAGTTATTTTAATAAAAATATTTGTGTTTTTGGTAGTTCCGGAAGTATGAAAACTATTCGGATTTCTTCTTGTTAATTTATTAGAACTATCAAGATATTCAAAATCAATAATTGTAACTGATCCAAAAGGTGAAATATATAGAAAAACATCAAGTTATTTTAAAAAAATTGGTTATACGGTAAAAGTTTTAAATTTAAAGGATATGAAACATTCTGATAGATGGAATCCACTTGCAGAAAATCAAAATATTAATGATGTTCAAACTTCAAGTGATGTAATTATATCAAATACACAAAGGCATGATAAAGGTGGAGATGAATTTTGGCCGCGTGCTGAAGAAAATTTATTAAAAGCTTTTGAATTTTACTTTTTAGAAACATTATCAGATAAAAATAATTTAACAAATGTATATAATCATATAGCAAGTGGAGATATTAAAGAAATTGACGAAATATTTAAAAAATTACCAGATAATAGCCCTGCTAAGATGAGTTATAATATATTTGCAAGTGGATCAGATACAATAAAAGCAAGTGTAATTACAGGTCTTGGTACAAGACTTCAGACTTTTCAAAACGAAGAACTTCAAAAATTAACAAGTGAAACTGATATTGATTTGGAGTTGCCTGGTAGGAAACCTTGTATTTACTATGTTGTAACTTCAGATATGGATTCAACATATGATTTTATTTCTTCATTGTTTTATACATTTTTATTTATAAAACTTATACGATATGCTGATTCTCGAAGTGATGGAAAATGTGAAAATGAAGTATTCTGCTTTTTAGATGAGTTTGCCAATATACGGACAAATTCCAGACTTTAACAAAAAAATATCAACAGTTAGAAGCCGTGGGATTTCTTTAATACCTATATTGCAAAATGTACGGTCAATTTAAAAATAGATATCCAAATGACTTATGGGAAGAAATAATACGGCAATTGTGATACAAGAATCGGAATGGGTACTACAGATGTATTAACTGCACAATATTTTTGTAATTTAATTGGTGTTGCATCAGTCGAAAGTACTTCAATAAAAAAATCAAACTCGATAGAAGGAGATGTTGCTGAATATGGTCAAAAAAGTATATCAACTCAAAAAAGAAATTTGCTTAATGTAGATGAAATATTAAGGATTCCATCTACTAAATTACTTGTAAATTTAAGAGGAAACAATCCATTGCTATTAGATAAAATGATATATACAGAACATCCTATTTCAAAAGAACTTAAAGACTCTCCAATTAACGAGTATAATCCTAAATGGATAAAAAATAATTCTATGATTATACCAGAAATAAAAAAATCAGATAACAACATTAGAAAAAAAGAAAAACTTAGCTGGGACACATTTTAAATTTTAAAATATATTATTTCGAACATTGCTGTATATTAAATTTTATGATATATTTATCTCAATTAGGAGGTTCTTATGAAAAGTATTGAAAAATCAACAATTGAATATATTGAAGAATTAAGAAAGGTTAGAAATTTACCAAAAAAAGAAAAATTAAAACATATGCTAAAATTTATGAAAATACAAAATGAATTAAATGATTTTAGATTTTCACCAATAGGACATTCAACAGGACTGGAAATAACACACAATACAACAGAGCATGATGTTATCGTAATAATTAAGCCAAATGAAATAAGATTAAAAATAAATTAGGAACATTGCCAATATGGTAGTGTTTTTTATTTTGGAGGTGAAATATTGAGTGAACTTACACTAAAAGAACTTTTTAGAAGTAAAGAAGAAAAAAGAATATTAACAGGAAGAATAAGCGGCATAGAAGATGAGTACTATAAACTAAAAAATAAAAATATTCCTTGTGCTGTAGTGTGGTATGACGATATAAAAATACTTATTCCTAGTACACATTTAGGAATAAAAAAAGTAAATAAATCTATAATTCGTGGAATGCTAGGCGCAGAAATTGATTTTATTGTTATGGAAATTGATGAAATATCCAATATTGCAATAGCAAGTAGAAAAGATGCAATGGAGTTAAGGCAAAGCCTTGAAATTCCAAAATTAAAGAAAAGTGATGTAGTAAGGGTAAGAATATTAGCAGTTGGGATAAAGTATGTTATAGTCGATTTATACGGCAAAGAGACCATAATAAAAGCAGCCAACCTAAAACATACTTTTATTGTGAATTGTAAAGAACAATTTAAACCCGGAGAATATCTAAAAGTTAGAATTATTAATATTGATACTGAAAAAGATATCTTTGAGTTAGATGCAAAATGTTTTCTAGAGAATCCTTTTAATAATATTCGAAAATATATAACTGAAAATGGAGAATATACTGGTAAAGTAATAAGTTTTCCAAAACAAAACAGCGGAATTATTGTTCAATTGGATAATACAGAAGTTACATGCCTAGTAAGAGTTCCTGCTCAATTTAGAACATATCCACATTTATATGATAGAGTGTTGATAAAAGTTACTGAAATTAAGGAAAATAAGAAATTTATATATGGATATTTAATGAGAGTTATTTAGGAGGACTTTTAAAATGACAGATAATTTAAAAATAGAAAATTTTTTACAAGATTTTGGTTGTGCTAGGCTGGAGCATTTACAAATTTTATATGGAGAGAAAAATAATAATTTCAAAAGTATTTTAAGAAGTAACAATATAAGTAAAAAGGATAATATTTTTGTTCATAATACAAGAACTATAAATAAAAAAATGCTAGTAGCATTGGATATATTATGTGAGTATAAGAAAAGAAAAAGACTTAATAGATATTATTTAGGCTATGACCCTGTAATAATCAGTTTTTTAAGTAATGAGCATTTACTATATCATATAATTGTTGCAACAGACGAGCAGAAAAAAGGTATTGTAAAAAAGGTAAATTCATATCCATTATCAATTCCAAAGGCTGATAAATTAATTTTAGCCTTTCCTGATGTATCTGAATTAGAAAACATTGAGTGTAACATTCCTTTTCTATATTGCACATATCCTAGATTAGAAATACAAAATTAAAAGGACTATTTTTAGTCCTTTTTGTATTCTTCTGAATAAACATATAAAACCCATGTACCATTTTCGTCCATTTTCACATCAGAATATATTAATTGTCCAATTTCATAGGGTACTTCTTCAGCACTCCCTGTATATAATTCTTCAGTATCATTGTATATTACTTTAATTTGTACTCCTCTAAATGAACATACCGCTAAATATTTTTTCATAATTCTATATACCTCTATTTATTATAACTTTCATAAAATTCTTTTATAAGTTCTTTACATTCTAATAAATTATATCCGTTCTAATCTCGCGTCTTCGATCATAACTCTAATTAATTTATTTTTTTCATATTTTGAACTTAAATCATTTACAACATTTTTCGATATTATCTCATACATTTCTACTATTGATTTTTCAGTAACTTCCATACTATTTATACTCTCCTATTTAAAATTGCAACTAAAACTTCATTTGACTGTACTATATATTTTTTCCCATTATAAGAATATTCTTCGTTTTCTCTATAAACAGTGTAACCTAAATTTTCTAATCTTATAGCCATTTTTTCTATTGCTTCAGGAACTTCAAATGTTCTTGTTTCTGTTTGAGTTATTAACTTATAATATTCAATTTTTACTATTTTTTCATCTTGATTTATTTTTTTATCCACTAATTTTGTAATTAAACCCAAATTCATTTTATAGACTACCCTTCAATGTAAAACCTTCAAGTTCTGCCTTGGCTTCAATATGCTGTATTTCTTTGCTATTTAAACCTAAATTTCTAAGTTTTGTTTTTGTTATATTAAGTAATTGTTCAATAATATTAATTCCGTTATCATTTAGAATTGATAACACTTTACTGTTTATCATTAGTTTATCAATTGTTTCACTCTTTTTTAACATCTATATCAACTCCTGTTTTTAATTATACTATTTTTAAAGAAATTTATCAATTAAAATAAAAAAATATCTAAATTAGTCATTATAAATTATTTTTATGAAGTATAAAAAAGTTTTATTTGAAGCCAAAGTATTGATTCTATTATCTAATGATTAAAATATAAAAAACTTAATAAAAGCAGGAAAGGCTGCTTTTATTAAGTGTATATATATATATTATAACATTAAAAGGATTTCTTCATATATTTCTTTTTGAGTTAAATCTTCTGATTCTTCATTGATTTTATCTGGATTTATTAATGCTATTTTTATATTATCATTATATTGAAATAATTGAACATATGAAGTTTTTTCAATCATAAAATCCAGTAACATGTTATTTAATAGGCCTTTATATGTACTACTTATATTTATTACCATTAATTTTTCAGAATTTATATAATTATCTATTTTTTCAGATAAATCACTTTTTTTTCCTCTACTTGTAGAAGCAACTAAATAGCCTTCGGTATTTATGGAATAATTGCTTTCTGTAGCGGTATTGATTATTTCTAGAAACTTAGTTCTTGAATTTTCTGCAATAAATACTCCGCTTTTAAGATTGGCTCTTTCTATAATTTTATTCGAATTATCTGAATTATCTTCTGTTAAAACTAGTTCATTAGGTTCTTTCAATATATCTGCTAGCATTATCCTGTTATCCATATTGGATTCTAAATTATTTTTTAGAATATTTTCTTTATATTCTAAAGAATCTTTATTATTGTATAAATTTTTAACAATAGCAATTATTATTATAAATATAATTATTGCCAAGATAATACTTATTATGAATTTTTTCTTAATCATTCTTAACCTCAATTCTTTTTTAATATTTTATATTGTACTCTTTGATTATATACATTAAATATTCATTGTATGCTTTATTTAAATTTTCTGCCGTTTTATTATCTTGAAAATTTTCAATTTCTTTTTGGACATTTTCGTCGTTGCATACTAATTTATTTTGAGTAATTTTTGTTATTGAATCAGCCTTAAATAAAGTAGCCAATTCGTCTCTTTTTTGTATATCAATCCATTTCTTGATATAGTTATCTTTAGCAATAGTCTTATCACTATTTTCATAAAAACTTTCTGCTATATTTTTAAAAGTTTCTTCTTGACTACTAGAAATTGTATATCCAAGATTTATTGCTTCTTGTTGTGCAACTGATTGCTTTATTGTTTCTATCACAGCATTATCACTTTTGCATAATATTTTTTTTGACTCATCTGAATAATTTGATAATTTATTTTTTTCTGCATCAATATCTATTTTTTCTATAGGGACATTATTTACAAAATAAATTGTATCTAATGGGTCTAAAGAATTATTTTTGTCTTCTATTTCTTTTGTACTTTCGTTATCTAATGATGTAAGATAAAATGAGTTATAAGATTTTGAAACAGTTTCTTTAGTTTTATATAATTTTTTATAAATTATAAATATGCTTATTATAATTATAGTAATTATAATAAGTGATATTAATATTATATATTTCTTTTTGTTCTTTTTCATAATTTATCATCCCTTTAATCTAATCCTGGTCCGTCAACAATAGCACCACTATTAACTCTTTGTCCTTTATTCCAAGTAACACTATAATAATTTATATCATAATTTGTATAATTTCTGGCTAATCCATACTTATTTAATTTTGAAAATTCAGTTTGTGCTCCAATATAAGGTTCCCAGTTTAATAATCCTTTTGTTTCTTCCCAGTCATAGTAATCAACCATAGTATGTTTAAAAGCCATTGTGTAAGAATCACCTTTTTTATTAACCGTTGCAGTATTTCGTGTTCTATAATTATAAACCGCACAAAACCAATTTAGATTAGTTGAAGGACATTTACCATTTTTTTCAGTATAACAATATATTGTTTCTGAACCATTATTATCTAATATCATGTTTTCTGCTGCTTCCATCATTGAATTTATTCCATCATATAATGTTTCCTTTGGCGAATTCATGTCACTAATAGCATTTGCGAATAATATTTCTTTAGCAGTATGACCTGATTTATAGTTTCCTTTTTCATATGTATAAATGTTTCCCGTTTCATCTGGATATATTTTTTGGCCACTAGTTAAAAAATATAATAGATTATTAGCGGCATCTCTCATAGCAGCACCATATGCTACACCTGCTAATGTAATTCCTAAATCTCTTTTATTTAATTCTTTACTTCTTTCTTCTTCTGTTAAAGTAATAGAGTTATATTCTTTTTCTCCTTCTATGATATTATATTGTGCATTTGAATCTATTATATATATTCCATCACCATATACTGAATAAAAACAATTGTCTGAAGAAACATAGTCTTCTTGGTTTAAACTGACAAGTTCTAAATAATAATTAGCAACATATCCATTTGTTCCATCACTCAAAACAATTTTATCCCATGTATATCCATTTGCTACTGCAACATCTTTTCTTATTCTAGTAACAACGGTATCTTTAGAAATTGTTCTTATTAATGAATAGTTTGTTCCGGGTCCACTTCTGACATTAAGTTGTTCTGCATTGATTACTTTTACTTTTTCATACACTTCGGTTCCGCCTTCACTACTAAAACCGTTTAACATATTTCTAATTCCATTAACCAATTTTCCTGAAAAATCTCTATTGATAATATCACTTGGTGAACTTGGCATTGGAAATTCAATTAAAGATACTCTTGCTCCTATTGATTTTCCCCAAGCCTGTAAATATCCTTTCCCATAAGAAGATGAATGTCCAAAGCCAAATTGTTCATCAAAATATTGAGAAATGTCTAAATCACCATATGTTTGATTAAGCCATCCATGAATATCTAATATTATTTTTTGATTATTTCCTATATTAGAGTTAATAAAATCTTTTAATGCTGTTCCTTCTGGTGAGGCTAAAGCAGTTTCTCCAGTATAATTTCTACTAGTATAATTTGCCACAAAATTAGCAGGCCAACTTCTGTTCATATCTATTTTTGTAGTAACCGTGCATCTTCCTGGTCCGTTATTGGTGTAACCATTTGTAATTCCATCTGGATTAGCATAAGGGATAATATATAATGTCCAATTATTATTTATACCTGAAGATGATAAACTTTTCATAACTCTATCAGCAATATTCACTAATTCAATACCATCATAAGCCCAAGCATCTTCCCATCCGTGTTGAGCAAATACAGCAAAAGCAACATTTGGACCATTACCAATTTTAAAATATTTTAAAGCCTGGCCTAAACCACTAGTACCATAAGTTCCACTTGAAAAACCAGTATATGTAGATAAGTTAGGTAAACTTGGAGGGTTAGCCACTATTAAAGCACTTTCAAGCACATATCCTCTTTTTGCACCATTCGAAGTACTATATTCTACATAGGCATATCCTCTCTCTGTTCCAAATAAAGATATTACTTCATTAATAAATACAGTTCCAATTTTTGCATTATTACTATTTGGTCCACCATATACAGTAAGTTGTTGAGATGCTTGTTTTAAACCGTTGATTTGTTGCAAAGTCATTGTACCATCCAGGATGATTATAGTTGTATAGATTAGAATAAGACATATATCCACGTTTTCTTCCACTAGTAGTATTATATTCTACAAATACTTTATCGCCCTCTTTTGCAAGTATTGAAACAAATTCATTATAATATGCTCCTCCAAGTTTTACATAACTATTATCTGGCCCAGAATATGCAGAATTTGTTGCAGTTACTCTTGCTACACTAGTGTTATAACCCGCATTATCTAATTGATCATTATATACATATCCTCTTTTAGTTCCTGTTGATGTACTTATTTCTATATATGCTATACGATAAGAACCATTGTCACCTGTATAACCATAATCATACAACAAAGTTAAGCCTTCACCAGCATATACTGTCCCTAATGTTGTTGATATTGAGGTATTATCACAACTTTGTAATGATAAATTTTTTTGGGCATACCTTTGTCCTCCTGTCATTATTTCTTCATTTATATCACTATCTGAAACATTTATGTTATGCAATGTTGATTTTGGAACAAAACCAGATTTTTGAACACTTCCTGCATGATATTGTATATGATACCAACCTGATTGTTGACCTAAAATATAAACTACTTCATTAGGATCTACACTTCCAACTTTTGCATAATCACTATCAGAAGGACCTGCATAAACAGTTTGAGCAGAAACCATATTTCCTGTTTTACTTGTATCAGAAAGCAAACTTATTCCTTGGTTAAAATTAAAAGCCTTTTTTACAAATTTATCAACTAATTCAATATCATATTTTGTATTAGAATTAAAATATAAACTATTTAATAAGATTATTCTTTGTGTATTATCCTCATTATCAAATGTTTTTATATATTCGTCTTCTAACAATTTAATATTTTGTATATTATTATTAGAACTAACTAAAAAACTAGAATTTATTGATACATAAAATGTTATATTTTCTTGTAATATTTTTTCTATTTCAATATCAATCTGTGTTTTATCAACGAAGTCCAAATTAGGATTATTTTTCATTGTATAATCACAAACTAAATATCCATTCTCATTTATATTATATGTATATATTGAATTACTATTTAAGAATTGCAAAAATACTTTTCTTGCATCTTCTTGAACCCAAATTCCTTTTTCGCTTGGTCTTATTGTTTCTAAATTTCCAATTTCTTCATCTGTTATTTCTTTTTTGTTATAAATTATTCCTGACAATGTAATATTAAAATTTTTTTCATTTTCGTCTAAATTATTATCTTTAGTAATATCCTCATCTATTGTATTTTTATCTAAATTATTATCTTTAGTAATATCCTTATCTATTGTATTTTTATCTAAATTATTGTCTTTAGTCGTATTTTCAGTAGTATTATTATCAAAATTTTTATTATACTCAACATTGCTAATGCTATTATTAAATTCCTTATCGTTATTATAATATACTTCTAGGAATTTATTCATAAGATATGTTGAAGAATTATCTGTATTTTCCATATTGTATTTACTATTATTTAAAATTACAATATCGTTTAGATTTTCTTCATTATCATTGTCTTTAAATAATAATGAATATTCATCGTCTTCTAAAGTGATTGGTAATATTTCATTACTGTTTTTGTTTAATTCCCAATATTTATCACTAATAGAAATAATTATTGTTTTTTTGCTATTTATTAGTTCATCTATTTTATTAGTATATATTATATAATTTTCATTTGCTGTCTTCTCATCTTTTAAGTTTTCTGTATCTTCATTTAAATATCCCTCTTCATTAATTATATAATTTTTATTTGTTAGTTTATTAATTAAATTCAAAAAATAATTTCTGCTATTTTTTTCAACATAAATTCCTGTTTGGGATGGTTTTTTTGATAAAAGTGAATGGATTTCGGACAATTCAACAGTATTATCATTATTTCCTTCGCTATTTTTTAATAAACATGCTAATAATATCTCAAAATTTGTAGATATATTAGAGTTTTCTTTATTATCAATTTTGGATTGATATTGTGTTTCTTCTTTTGTATCATTTTGTATCACTTCTTCATAAATTGCTTGAACCGTTGGTGCTGTTGTTACAATAATTAAAACAATTAACACGATACTTGCTAATAACCTTTGTATAGCATTCATATATTACCTCCTTTTATTTTTTTCAAATTTTTCCTCCTTTCTGTTTTTATTTTACAATATTAGACAAAAATTTTATAAAAAGTTAAAAAAAGTTAAAAAAGCAGACATTGCATTATGTATGTCTGCTTTCATTCATTCCTAATTTAAGAACGAAATAGAAGGTTAGAAAAAAATGTTAAATACCGAATTTGCTTTATTCAGTTTCAATCCAGACTTTTACATCTGCGCTTCGATAATTTCCATTACCACCACCGCCAGCAGTAAAAGCATCATAATAAAGTTGATAATCTACGCCTGAAGTAATATCAAACCAGTTTGAATAATAATAACCATATCCTTCAGAATCGAATGTATGGGTTCCTCCTGCATGACAATACTGATAGGTCATAAGTTTACCACCATATTGCCGACATTCTGTATACAATGATACAGATGTGATTTGAGAATCAATAGCAGAATTTTTAAAAGCAATTATATATCTCATTCTATTTCCGTGTACGGTATGGTATGCTCCCCAATTATTATTAGTGAAAGTGAACTTTCCCCAATAAATCCTTGAAGATAATGGCATAATGTTGTCAGCATTAGACACAACATTATCAGAAATATTGATTGGATTTTCTACCATTTCACTTTTGTCTGCCGCAAAAACAGCAGTAGGTTCAACTGAAGAAAATAATGTAATAACAGATAGCAACATTCCAAAAAACATAATTTTAATTTTTTTAAACATAATGTACCTCCATATCTAAAGTCATACTATAAGTTACATACATTTTTACCCTAACCTTCATAGTTCAAAAAATTGAAAACGCTTATATTATATTATAATATTTGTTATTTCTACAAAAAGATAAAAAAAGATAAAAATTATTCGACTTTTTTTAGATTAATAACAATTTCTTTATCGTCATATGTTTTTAATACAATTTTTAATTTTTCAGTAAGATTAAATTGAGTAAGTTCAAATGTTTGCCAATAATTTAATATTCCATCATCTGAAATTGAATATCCACCATCGCCATCATTTATACCTTGTGGATAATATTTAATCCCGTCCTCGTTTTCTATATATTCATCTTTTATATATATAATTGGTATTAAAGAATTATTATGGATATCTACAATTTCTTTAGATACTTTTGTTTGAAGTTGGACTTTAGTGCATGTGTTAGAAATCATAAATTTATCTATTTTAATGTTACTATCATTACTATCATAAATTTCGTAGTTTGTTGTTTTTCTATTATAGAATTTTTCAGGTAATTCTAATCCAATGTTCCAGTATCCTTCATAAATTTCATATATATTTTGATTAGTTTCTCCGGCTAATGTAATTTTATCAAAAGAAATATATAATTTTTTGGATTTAGGGAACTGATTTGAATTGATATTGTAAGTAAAATAAACATCATAATCATTTTTCCTTGAAATTGTCGAACTGTAAGCACCATTTGAATAAGAAACATTTTTATAATTTGCACTTAAATTGTTTTCTTTACAAAATTGCTGATACTTTTCAATATTATCAAATTCAGAAAAAAGGATTCGATTTTCTTCATCTCTAATAATAAAATCAGAAAAATAAATATTAGATATCAAAGAAATATCCTGTGTCTTTTCTAAATTTATCTTAAAAGCAATGTCTAAATTTGCATCATCCATGATGACTGAGTCTACATCAACTCTTACTCCATTGGATTCACAATAATTAAGGTCATATTTTTGAACATAGTCATTATCAATAGCAGTAGTAATTCCAGAACCAACATTATATTTAAACAAATTAGAAATGAAATTTTTTATATCATTAGCGAAAACTATGCTTCCTGTAATAGTAAATAAACCTATAATAATAGCAATAATTTTCTTTATTATAAGTATGATTTTATTATTTTTTGATTCAAAAACTAAAGTAGATTTTATTCGATTTTCTACAATACTAGGTATTTCTTGATTTTTAGAAAAATAATCTAAAAAAATCTTATCAATTTCATCAATCGTTTTATTCATTATATATACCTCCTTTATAATACTTTTTAACCTTTTCTTTTGCTCTTAGTAATTTACTTTTTACAGTATTAATATTCATATTTAAAATATCTGATATTTCTTTACAAGAATAGTGACTGTTGTAGTATAGAGTTACAATAAGTTTTTCATCATAATCTAATTTTCGTATAAGTATCTCAAAGTCTAGTTTTGAATTACTATTTTGAATTGAGGTATCTGTATAATCTATATATTTTTTTTCTATAATTTCTTTTTCTATAATTTCTTTTTCCTTGCTTTTTTTCTTATAAATTTTGTTACATTCATTTATTAATATTTTTATAACCCAACTTTTAAAACCAGATAAATCTTTTAATTTTTTTATATATTTATATGCATTTATTATTGTTTCTTGTATAGCATCCGCAATGTCATAGTCATTATTCAATCTAGTTTTGGCTATTTTATATAAATCATTTTGAATGGATTTTATCAAAATTGAAAATGCTTCTTTATTTCCTTTTTTTGCTTGGATTACTAGTTCTATATCCATTTATAACTCTCCTTTTTTTGCTTTTCATATATTAAGATATAAATATATATGTTTTTAGGTGCAGTATCTTATAATTTTTCTTATTAATAAATCATTTATTAAGCAGGTCTCCCGAAAATTATAACCATAAAATAAGCGGGTTTTGCCTTATCATTATTCCCAGATCTAAACAATATCCGAAAAACATTATTTTCAATGCTAGTATAAGATGGAATTGCTTCATGGTATCCATCCACCCAATTTACTGATGGCATTGCCAAGAAATAATAATCTGTATGTCCAAGGTTATGGTAAAATTCATACTCCCGTTCTGCGTTTAATGCAATACGGTTAATAGAAATACCATTTCCCCATTTCCTATTAAGGTTAATGCCACTATTGGTAGTATAAATCTCGACACACCCAAGTACACCGGGCATACACCAAGTATCTCCAGCTTCTGATAATTTCCATTGGCATCCTCCAGAAGCAACAAGAGCATAATTAGCCTTTCCTCCATACTTATAATCATATGTAGAACTGCCATAAGCATTAATCTTGACAGCTATATTTTCATCGTCACCTGATGCCTGAAACATAGACGCTGTTTCAAATCCTGCAATAGAAGGTATGCCATTACCGAGTATCGCTTTCCTTATGGCGGTTAAAGTTTGATTTCCTGATGTCCGTGTTTTTTGTGTTTCAATACTAATAAACGCATCTGCATTACTATAATTTGACAATCCGTATCCATCTATCTCAAACCCTCCAATTTTTCCTCCCTTAGCAGTCATATATCCATTTTCAATACTAAACCCCTTATTATCAGTAGCAAAACCTTCTAGAGTTATCTTATCAGCTACCAGTTTAATTTCACCATCACCACTTTCATTGATAGCAGCAATGATCGAAGCTGCATTAACGACTTCCCCACCTTCTGTCTTCTTCACCAACAGACCAATGGACGTGCTAGTCTGGTCAATAGTCGTCTGATTCTTGACAATCCATTCACGGGAGGCTTCTACTCCCAGGTTAGCAAGCTCGTTGCGTGCTGTTACATACTCCTTGAATAAAGACCTTGTGAAGATG
>ERZ827496.792-NODE-792-length-41620-cov-17.452713_pt1 | contig 41620 bp, 28 predicted proteins | sample MGYA00519769_ERZ827496 | MGnify/ENA primary metagenome ERZ827496 (study PRJEB31778, sample SAMEA3449327) | human gut metagenome | biome: human gut; feature: human-associated habitat; material: faeces | place: United Kingdom | collected 2010/2012 ...
CATGGTGCCTGCGGCATATGCCCAGGACGTAGATGATGTAAATGGTTCCTCTAACTCCGTAATTCTTGGGGGGGGGATAATACTGTCGTAGCTGCTCCTTCTGCTCGCAATGTCAATGTTGACGATAAGACGTCAGAAGAGGCCAATACATCAAACGGTGCGCCAGCACCTTCTGAAACGAATCAGGAAGTCCAGCAAGATTCATCTTCTTCATCTTCCACTACCGGTGGTTCTTCCGAATCCTCAAATGGTGAGGCAGGCAACAAGGCGGATGCCGCAGCAGGGGCTGCTGCTGGCGATTCCGCTAATGACGGAACCCAAACGCAGGTTCCGACTGATACTTCTTCTCAAGGTGCCAAGAACGATTCTTCGACTGAGGCGGATCAATCGCCGGCGAAGGCCAATGTGCAGGTCGCCGCGACGGCGCTTGGCGGCCGTGACTTTGAAGGTTAGGTCACCAAGGAGATCAACGGCAAGACCTACATCCTGATCGGCAACGAGCAGCAGCTGCGTGCGATTGGTTCCGGCAAGAAGGTTATTGGCCGTATCAACAAGGTCACGCAGACCTGCACCGGGCAAGGACTCTTTGGCTACCACTGGGTAGATGGCGCGTCGTCCACTGAATACGCCGGTGACGCCGATCTTGCCGATTCGGATACCTTGCGCAATGCTGATGCCTCCGACTATGACAATTCGCTGGCGATATGTCATACGAAAGTGGACGCTGATAAGACCCGCACCAGGTATTACGGCGTGGGTGCTGATGGTACGCAAGCGGACTACTCTGCCGCCAACACTGGTCTGACATATTCGGCCGATGCGAATTATCTGATCTTCCGTGACATCGATTTGTCCAAGAACGCGGCGGATACCGCCAGTACTGAGTGGACTCCGCTCATGTTCTCCGGCACCATGCTCGGCGCGGTCTCCAACAGCGCAGACGCTGTGGCTAGCCTGTGGAAGGCTGTCGGCGCGGATGGCGCAAGCGTGGAGCATACCACAGCAGCTCGGCCGGTCATCAGCCATGTGGTCGTCAATCAACAGGGCAAGCAGCTGGACGTCAGCAAGCAGCAGGGCATCGGCTTCTTCGCCTCGATCACGAACAAGACCGTGATGAACAACACCAGTCTGGGCAGCGCCGGTACGGCCGTGGTGTCGAACCTCAAGCTGCAGGACGTGTCTGTGACGAATCAGGCAAGCAAGTCATATATTCCGCCGACACTGCTCGGCACACTCACTTCGGCAGTGGGTGGACTTTTGGATCTTCTGCTTAAGGCGTTGAAACTGCTGACATTCGGACAAGTAAATCTTGACCTCAATCTTCAAGGTCTGCTCACCCTGCACAAAGACAATCCTTCCAATCTCGCCACGGGTGCGTTCGCCGGCCGTATTTACGGCGATGCCAAGGTCACGGATTGTGAAGTGGCGGATGTTTCGGTATCCAGCGTAAGCCGTATGACCGGTGGTTTCGTGGGATATGTTGAGGGCGCAACCCGATACGATGCGGTCTCCGGCATCGTGGGAACGCTCACCAATGTACTCTCGAAGATCTTGGGTGTCATCCCATTCCTCGGGCTGGGCGATTTGGTGAACTGGTTGCTGTCCGGCACGCTCGGACTGAATGCCTTGATTCCGGTCGGCTACTACAACCCGGTCATCTCGAACAGTTCGGTGAACGGGTTCAAAAAGAACGTGGTGATCGGCAACAAGAATAATCCGCAAGCCGGCGGCTTCGTCGGTGCACAGATTGGCGCAATCATCGAGAACTCCTCGGTGACGAGCACGAACGGTTTCACCGTGCGGGCAACGCAATACGCCGGTGGCTTCGCCGGAATAAGCCGCAATGGCAATGTAGGTGGTCTGCTCAACTCGCTTGGTATTGATTTGCTGTCTGCACTGCGTCCGCAGAGCCTCATCGAGAACAGCAACCTGACCGTCGACGGCGATGGCAAGGTCACTGTATCTGCCACGGACTATGCCGGTGGATTTAGCGGCGCGATGGCCAATGCCTACGCGGTCAATAATACGATTTCAGCCACGGCTGCCGTGTCTACTGACAAATCCCACGCCGGAGGATTCACCGGATTTGCCTCCGTGGGATGGGGCCTAGAACTCGGCACGGATGATGCCACGAACGCATCGCTGCTGAAACAACTCACCAAGGCTGTGGCCAAGCTGCTGAGCGGCAGCGGTAGTGGTGCGGGAGAACTGCTGTCCATCGTTGGCGTGAATCCCTCCGTGATTCTCGGCACGCAGATGAAGGGCTCCTTCACCGTTAAGGCTGGTGGCGATTACGCGGGCGGTCTCGTGGGAGAAGGATCGGGCACGGTGATCGGCGACTCCTCGCAGGATCATCTGCAGAACCTCACGTTCTGGAAATACAACAATCCCCGTGGGCTCCCTCAGCAGCGCTCCACTGCCATCAACGGTCTTGAATCAGTCAGCGCCGGCGGCTCCTACGCGGGCGGCATCGCCGGCAATCTGCAACCGACCACAGTGGCTGGGTTGCTCAACAGTGTGGTGAAAATTGGCGATATCGCCACGCTCAAGAAGTTCGACCAGTTTGCCCCGTTCACCGTGGAGAACGTGACTGTTGCTGCCCCGGCATCCGGCTTGACAGTGACGGCTGGCTCATACTATGCGGGCGGTGCCATCGGATGCGCCACCGGTGGTGACGTGACCAACACCAACCTCACTAATCTGGCCACGGTCACGGCCAAGGGAGAAGCCGGCGGTTTCATCGGCTTCTCCGGACCGGGCGACGCCGTTGGCGCCGGCGGCCTTAATGTGCTTGGGCTTATCAAGCTATCCGGTCTGCTATCGGTTGCCCAATATTCTTCGGTTGCAGTCACTGCATCGAATGTGAACGGCATCGCCAACGGATTCACGGTCAAGGCGACCGGCAAGAACGAGAACAACGAGACCACCGATTACGCTGCGGGCGGCTTCTACGGCCAGGCCAACAGCACCAAGACCCGCGAAAGCCATGTGACGAACCTCAAGTCGGTCACGGCCGATACCAGCACATCCGATGGCATAGCGGGTGGCTTCGTGGGCTTCTCCACCACCGGCGGCCTCGCCGACGCACTTAGCAACGCCGATGATTCCAGCGTATTGGACAACCTCATCAAGGGCGGACTGCTGTCCGTGAACGACCTGCTCGGTGCCATGCCGTATCTGATTCCAAGCTATACGGATACCACTGTGTCGTATGTCAACGGTGGTTACGTCGAAGGTGATATCGCGGGAGGCTACGCCGGCAATTTCCAAAGCGGCAAAGTCAATCAGTTCGATAAGAAAGATCTCGAGAACGACCCAACACTGGCAGACGTGCAGTCCCGCGTCCAAGCCAACCCCGTGGCTGTTGTCAACCTCGACCATGTGACCGGCGGCGCATACGCGGGCGGTTTCGGCGGCAAGGTCGTTTCCGGCGCACTCGCTTCGGCTGGTAACGGCGGTCTGAGTCTGCTCGGCAAATTCGGTACGGTGGATCTCGCCAACCTGCTGCAGGTGGTGCAGGGCTATGTGCCGTTCATCTCCTACGCAGGTGTGCATTCCGATGCCACCACCGTGGAGACCACCAGCGGCAACAAGATTTCCGACCCGGATGATCCCGGCTTCACCGTCTCCGCCACCCGACTTGACCAATCCGATACGCAATCCGGTTCCGCCGGCGGCTACATCGGCTACGGTTCCGGTGTGCAGGTGTCCCATTCCAGTGTCACTCAACTGCGCCACACCGATGTCAAGGCACCGAAGAATCTGGAAACCACCGGATCAATCGACGACACCTATCTGAGCAAAGACAGCTCGTATGCAGTCACTGCCGCGCGGTATGCCGGTGGCTATATCGGCAAAATGGATATCGGCTCGGCAGCAGCCGTGGGCGGCGGCCTGAGCCTGCTCGGCCAGAACGTCAATCTCAACGACGTGCTGGATGTGCTCAACATTGTCGTTTCGACCATCGAGCACTCCGACGTGACCGGCGGCATCGGCGGATACTCCGTGCTGGCCAGCACCGCAGACCATAGGAACGCCAACAACAAGCCCGATCCACTGGGCATGGCCGGCGGCTTCGCCGGAGACATCGAAGGCGGCCATATCCAGGACTCCAGCTCGCACGAGTTCGTGTACATCATCGGCCAGGTATCGGCCGGCGGCTACGTGGGCACCATGCAGCCGGGAGCCGTGGCGAACGTACTCGGCGACGGCAGCGTGCTCAAGAAGCTCGTCAACCTCGACAACCTGCTCTCGCTCGTGCAGGACTTCGTGCCGACGATTCGCAACAGCTCAACCGATGCCGCAGTGTGCGGCGGCGCGGTGCGCGCACAGGCGGCATCGGATACAACCACACGCCGCGGCATGGCCGGCGGCTATGCAGGTCGTAACCGCGGCGGCCATATCTGGGGCAACAACACCGCAGCATGGAAGCAGGAGAACACCGACGGCAAATACAACGGGCCGCAACGCGTAGCCTATGCCGCGCGCATCCGCAGCGTATACGGTGCCGAAATCGCCGGCGGCTACACCGGCTTCATGGACGCGGCCGATACCGCTGAAGGCGGTTCGCTCTCCTTGCTCGGCGGTCTCATCAAGGCCGGCAACCTCGCCGGCGTGCTGTCCGTGGTCTATCCGACTGAGGAGCACACGAAGGTCACCGGTCCGCTGCGCAATATGAGCTATGACCAGTGGAAGACCTGGGTCGATAATATCGGCAAGTACGGTGCGTATGGCAAGGAATTCACCGAGGTAGCTACGGGCGACGGTGCGGGTTCCGTTACCGACCAGGAGTCCTTGGATAAGTTCCTCGAATCCTACATCTTCGGATTCAACGTCGTCGCCGGTCGTGCGGAGTATCGGACTGGCGCGAACCTGCATGATTCCGGCGTCGCCGGCGGACACGTCGGTCTGATGCGCACCGGTACGATCACCGATGGCCAGTCGATGGATGTCAAGACCGTTTCGGCTATGCGCGCGGCGGGCGGCTACGCGGGCACGATAGAATCCGGCTCGGCATCCTCGTTCGGCTCCATCCAACTATTCGGAGACAAAGGCATCAAGTTTGATCTGGGTCAGATGCTCGACGTGGCACAGGTATTCGTGCCTGTCATCAAATCCTCGAGCGTGGCCGGCTACCGCAAGGGTATGAAAATCACGGCCGCCGGCGAAGACATCACGCACGGCACCGGCAATGCCGGTGGTTACGTGGGTCTCGCGGTTGGCGGCCAGATCTGGGGCGATCTTGATCAGAACGGCCAGAAGCTTGCTGATGGTGTCACCGCTGCCGGTGCCAACGTCTCCAACCTGCGCAAGGTGGAAGGACGCAACAATGTCGGCGGATTCATCGGCGTGGCCACTGCCGGTGCGGTCGCAGATGTGGATACCAATGCATCCGAGGGATTCCTACAAGGAATCCTCGACTCGCTGGTATCGAACCCGGCAAGTCTGGTCAGCGTATTGCAGGCCACGGTTACGACGATTCGCGGTGCGCATGTGAGCTCGGATGACCCGGCATGGGGATACACGGTCGACGGCGCATATGAGAGCAAGGACGATAAGGGTAATACCACAACCAAGTATGCCCTGAACGCCGGCGGTTTCGCCGGCTCGCTGCAGGCCGCGATCCTCGGTGACAAGGATTCCGCCAAGGGCACCGGCAGTGAAGTGGATACTGCCAAGGACTCAGCCGCGCTTACAGTCACCGGGTTGCGCGCCGTTGAAAGTGGACAATACGCGGGCGGCTTCTTCGGCCTTGCCGATGTGTCCAGCGTCGCCTCCGTCGGCGGCGGCGAAGCTGGCAAGGACCAGAACACCAACCTGCTGCTCAAACTGCTCAAGGTCGGCAACGTGGGTGTGCTCGAAGCGTTCCGCACCTTCATCTACGACGGTCAGGTCAACGGCGTGAGCGACGGCATCCAGATTGTCGCCCATGATTCCACCACAAAGGGCATGCTTGACTCGAAGCGTTACACCGGTGCGGCCGGTGGCTTCGGCGGTGGACTGATCAATGGCTCTGTCAAGCAGTCCGCGGTCACCAACCTCAACAGTGTGACCGGCGTGAACTACGTGGGCGGCTTCATCGGGCATCTTGGCAAATCCGGCACGGTCGCTGCCGACAACGCACAACTCGGCACGGATGCGCTCAATCTGCTCGGTGCCACGGCCGGCGTACTTGACATCTGGGGCTCGCACGTTGGCGATTCACATGTCACCGGCATTCCGGACGGCTACACCGTCACCGCCACACACCATGGCGACGATTACGGCAAAGCCACCGACAAGGCCACTGGACGCGAGGTCGCGGGCGGATTTGTCGGCTACGCGGACCTGGCCCGAGTAAAGGGCTGCACGTCTGACAATCTCAAGAAGGTCACCAGCGGCGAGATCGCCGGCGGATTCGTCGGCGAAACCAGCCGCGCCTATCTGGTCGATACGCAGGTCAACTCGGTACTCGTGGAACTGCTCCTGCAAGTGGTGAACGCGCTGGTCAAGCTCCTATACCTCGACAAGGTGGAACAGGTCGGCGTTATTGACTTGGGCAAGTGGTTCCCGGCTATCTTCGGCAAGGTATTCGACCTCAAGGTGCTCTCGGAAGGCAATGTGCTGTACGTGAACCTGTTCGGGCTGAAGGTGAGCGTCGCCCTGTCCAAGGCCGACGCCGAAAACCAGCAGCAGACCGACGTGGCGATCGTCACCATCGGCGACAGCGTCATCAAACTGCCCTGCAGCAAGAACGGCATCGACATGGATGGGTCAGGCAGCAACCTGACCGTCCAACTCATCAAGGGCAACCGCACCCGCGTGGAACAGTCCACCGTGACGGGCATCGCCAGCGGCTATGACGTGTTCGGTGGCGGAGCGACTCAGGACACCGACGGCGTGAAGGATCTTTCCACAGGCTACGCGGGCGGCTTCGCCGGACTGAACGACGAGGGCGTGCTGGCGGACGACCACATGGTCTACGCCGACACGATCCGCGGCACCAGCGGACTGGTCGACCCGTTCTCGAACACCAAACTCAAGTCCGTATGGGACTTCAACACCATGAGCGACATCCTCGGACCGGTCGATGACGGCAACGGCGGCAAGGCATACAACACCTACCGCATCTACCGCAAGGCGGCCGCGAACGCCGGTGAGGCCCGCACCTCCGCACAGGACGGCAACAAGATCTTCTCGCGGAAGAACACGGCAGACGATGCGCTGCACACCAGACTCGATCGCTGGGAAGTGAAGCTGTTCGACGTGGTCAACACATACGACAGCGGCGCTGTGCACAGTGGTGCATCCGGCGACACTGGTGCCACATGGGTCGGCATCAAGGACGCCGTGACTGTGGCTGGTGGCAGCAGCACAAAGCTCGATGCCTACCAGTCCCCAGCCAAGGCAGTGCTCATGCTTGACGTGCCCGTATCCGACAACAACGGCGGACTCACCCCCGAACCGGACGACGGCCAGGACCCATGCGGCAAGGACGGCTGCAAGACCGTGGACCTCACCCTGCAGAAAGTGTGGCGCAACGGCCAGCTGGAACGCCCCGACGCCATCACCCTCGAGGTGACCGCCACGTACACGAATGCGGCGGGCGAACAGGTCAAGGCCGGGAAGCTCGAATGCTTCAAGGACGACTGCGCCACCGAGGAGCGGGCCAACCCGTTCACGGTGACCATGACCGCCAAGGAGAACGGCTCCGCGTGGAGCGACACGTGGCGCACGAAGCTCACCGGCCTGCCGGTCGCCTTCGTTGATAAGGGTTCCGGCCCGAACGGCGAGGACGTGACGCGCTACTACACGTACACCGTCAAGGAGCTCAACATGACCTACGCCTCCGGCGACACGGACGGCAACGCCGAGACGAAGACCCCGGCCGAGGCCGGTTACTCGGTGTCCGTCAAGTACGGAACGGACAAGGACGGCAAGTATGTGGCCACCGTCACGAACTTCTCGCCCCTGCCCGAGACCGGCGGCAACGGCACGCTCCTGTTCGTCATGCTCGGCGTGTTCATGCTCGCCCTCGGCACCGCATGGTACCTGCGCGCCAACCGCATGGAACCGGCCGCGGCCGGGGGAGCGGGCGCGGGAACCGCATTGCCGGTCGGCCGCAAACGCGGTCGGCACACCCGATAACCAGACTTCCCGCCGTCGCACGGCGGCGGGGCAACCAATGTAACCAACTCGAACCGGCCCCGACCGGGACCGGTGCAGTACAGAGAAAGGAACAGTGATGAAGTCACTAATCAGGAATGTAGCGGCGGGCGTCCTCGCAGCCGCCACGATGCTCGGCATCGCCGGCCTCGGCGCCACCACCGCCAACGCTCAGGAAGCCAACGGCAGCATCAAGGTGAGCAGCACCAACGCCGAGTTCGCCGGCAAGGAAATCAAGGCCTACCAGATGTTCTCCTACGATCTGGATGCCGTCAACGCCGGAACCGCCGACAACGGCGGCTTCACGCTGAACTCCGAGTGGAACCAGTTCTTCATCTCGAACAAGACTGAGTTCAACCTTGGCGATGACACCACCGTCGACAACGTCGCCCAAAGGGCCTATGACTACGTCTCCGGCCTCAAGGACGGGAAGACCCAGGTCGTCCCGTTCGCCAAGAAGGCCTCCGATTGGGCGAAGACCCAGACCGGCCTGACCATTAAGACCGAGAGCGCGGCCAAGATTGCCGTGGACGGTAAGTACACGGCGACGTTCACCGATCTGGCCTACGGTTCCTACCTCGTCAGCCCGAAGGCCGGTTCCACCGATACCAGTGACAAGCGTGGCACCGATGCCATCCTGCTCAATGTGCTGAACAGCACCGCCGTCGAGCAGGACCTCAAGAGCACCTACCCGACCATCCAGAAGACCGTCAAGAACGGCACCGACGACAAGAAGCACAACAGCGTCGAGATTGGCGACACCGTGGACTTCAAGCTCGCCTCCACCGTGCCGGACATGACCGAGTACACCAACGGCTACACTTTCAAGTTCACCGATACCCTGTCCAAGGGCCTTACTCTGAACGGCACCGCCGAGGGCGGCACGTTCGCTCCGACCGTCAAGATCGGCGATACCACGCTGACCAAGGACCTCGACTACACCGCTACGTACACCACGGACTCCGATACTGGTAAGACCGCTCTTGAAGTCAACATGATGAACTTCAAGAATCTGCACCAGAATGACGCCGGCAAGGCCATCACCGTCGAGTACTCCGCCACCCTGAACAAGGACGCCGAGGTCGGTTCCACCGGCAACCAGAACGACGCGAAGATCGAGTACAGCAACGACCCGGCCTCTAACGGCACCGGCACCACCAAGGAAGACAAGACCTACACCTACACCTTCAACTTCGACATCGAGAAGGTCAACGCGGTCGACCACAACAATAAGCTGAAGGGCGCCCAGTTCGAACTGCAGCGCGAGAACGGCACCAAGATCAATCTTGTGAAGGTCTCCGATGGTGTGTTCCGCCCGGCCAAGGGAACGGAAACCGTCGCCGATGACAAGACTGTGGTCACCGACAATAACGGCAAGCTGCAGTTCACCGGTCTCAAGGAAGGCACCTACAAGGTGAAGGAGATCAAGGCTCCGACAGGCTATAACCTGCTGAAGGATCCGATCACGGTCACCATCTCCGCCACGTACGACGAGAACACCGGCATCCTGGAGTCCTGGAAGGTAAACAACGCCAACGCGCAGGGCACCACCGTCCCGGTCATCACCGTCGAGAACAACAAGGGCGTCACCCTCCCCGAGACCGGCGGCATGGGCACCGTGCTGTTCACCGTGTTCGGCGTGGCCATCGTGGCCCTCGGCGCGACCTGGTACGTCAAGTCCAACCGCAAGTCCCGTCACGCGGCCTGAGACCGCCACTGACCCCCGGTTCCCCTGACCCGCGTCAAGGGGACCGGGGCGCCGGCCTTCCCTGACCGGGGAAGCCCCACCAAGGAGATCCATGGTTAAGAAGCTGCGCGGCCTCGCGCCGTTGCTGGTCATCGTGATCGGACTGCTCGTCCTGTTCTACCCGACGATCAGCAACTTCCTCGTCATGAAGAACGCCTCGCGCGTCGTCAGCAACTACGACGCGGCCGTCGAGGCACTCTCCGACGAGGAATACCGCAGCATGATCGACGCCGCGCACGCCTACAACACCAGACTCGCCGAGGAAAGCTCCGGCACCACCAGTGCCCTCACCGGAGCGGTGAACACCGAAGCCACCGACGCCGAGTACATGAAGCTCCTCAACCTCGCCGGCGACGGCATGATGGGATACGTCACTGTGCCTAAGCTCAAGGAGACCCTGCCTATTTATCACGGCACTTCCGAGAAAGTACTGCAATCCGGCATCGGTCACTTGGAACAGACCTCACTACCAGTTGGTGGCGCGTCCACTCATGCGGCGCTGTCTGGCCACCGAGGGTTGCCCACGGCAAAACTGTTCACGGACTTGAACCTTATGAAAAAAGGCGACAAGTTCTATATCACAATACTTAAAGACACGTATGCGTATCAGGTCGATAAGATCACTACCGTTCTGCCGACTGATGCCAAACAACTGGCGATTGAGCCCGGCAAGGATTTGGTCACGCTCATTACCTGCACACCGTATGCGGTCAACACGCATCGGCTGCTGGTGCGCGGTCATCGTATTCCATACACACCACAGCAGCAGAATGACGCCAAATCCACATTCCACGTGGACATTCCGCTGCAGTATTTGTTGCCGTCTCTCGCGCTGATTGCCTTGCTTATTGCATGGCATTTGTGGCAGCGGCATGAGCGGCGACGCCGGCAGAGTGGGAGCGCCAAGGTCGCATCCGGTGATTCTAGCTCCACAGCCATCGAGCCGGACGGTGACTTGCCTCCTCAGCCAGCCAATACAAATAACCAATCACATTCATCACGGCGGAAAGGACCGGGCAGACATGTTAGACCCGCATAGCGGAAGCGAGTATGGTGCGGCGCGCATTGCTGCCATGATTGCCGCCACCATTACTATCATCCTCACTGGTCTTGTGTCTTTCGGCTTCATGGTGCCATACGCGCAAGCTGATTCCTTCGGCACTCTCACCATCAATGCCGTGTGGAACCGAGACGCGGCTTCACCCAAATCACTTGCCGGCGATACCTACGCCATCGTGCGCGTCGCTACCGTCACAACGAACAGCAACGGTAGCGTTTCCTCATATAAAACCGTCAGTGATTTTTCCGGTCTCACTGCCGATTGGGAACGCCTGACATCGAGCGAATATCACGATGCCGCCAAGAAGCTGGCTGCACACGCGGCGAAAAACAAGCTATACCAGCATTCCGGCACCACCAATGCAGCTGGCCAACTTACTTTCCAGAACCTACCGCTTGGCCTATATCTGGTCTCCCGCACGGATTCGGCGAAAGCCAACAAGGCATACGACTGTGATCCGTTCCTCATCTCGATTCCCGGCAGCGGAGATACGGCCGCCGATCTCAACATCACGGTAGAGCCGAAATTCAGCACCAGTACTCCGCCCACCCCGCCTGAACACGAACACAACCCAGGAGAGATGCCGGGCAATCCTGGCGTTATCGGCAATACCGGTGCCGCCGTGGGAGGTATCGCCGGTGTTGCGGCCGTCATACTTGTCATCGCATTTGCCGTGTTGAAACTACGCGTGCGATATCGCTCCGATGATACCGAGTCATCACACCAGTTCCGTGCCGACGGAGGAAAAGCATGACGCATAGCAAGGCCTCGTTCTCATCCGCACAGATAAAACGTCTGATCAAGCTGCGGGCGGTGGTGAAGGTATCGCCATCACGCATCAGGTATGCCGAGTGGTTCAAACGGGAATGCGTGATGCGCGCCGATGCCGGCGAATCGCCCACGTACCTGTTCCGTGAGGCGGGACTAGGGCCTGAGCTCATAGGCGAAAAACGTATTGAACGCTGCATGGACCGATGGCGGAAGAAAATGCAGCTGGAAGATCTGGAAGTGGCAAGCAGCCCGGAACGCCTGTTTTCTGTGGATATGGACACGGAGCAAGACAGAGAAGTCAGCAAGGTCGATGTGCGTGACGTGCGCGATCTGATCATCTGCAAGCAAACACGTTATATCGAGAGCCTGCAGCGGCAGATCGATGAGCTGCGTTTGCAGCTTGCACAGCAAACCAAGTCCAACGATATGCAATGAGCGGCATGGGGCGAGTTGAATCGTCCGTAAACATAACGCGCCGAAGTCGTGGCAAAGGAGCACACATCGCGAACGACACGTAAAATCGAACACATGGAGTTGAACGAATTGCCCCAGATGGATCCGCGTGCGCTGAAGGCCACGTCTGTCAAAGCCGAAGACGAACACGCCAATTCAGCCGAACCGCAAGCACTGAAAATCACCGCCGCCAGCTCGAACCCAAAGATGTTCACGCTGCCCTGGCACAAGCCCTTGGCCACCTGGCCTAAGGACCTGCTGGCCAACCTGCCGCGAGGCATCTCCCGCCACGTCGTGCGATTCGTGCACGTGGGCGACGAGGTGTACGCCATGAAGGAGATCACGCGCCAGGTGGCCGAGCGAGAGTACGAGATCCTGCGTCGACTGCAGAAGCTCGAACTGCCAACTGTGACCCCGATCGCCGTGGTCATCGGCCGTCATACCCGTGAAGGGGAGCCGCTGGAGGCGATTCTGGTCACCCGGCACTTGAAGTTCTCGCTGCCGTACCGTGCGTTGTTCGCCCGCAACCTGCGCCCGGACACCGCCGAACGACTGATTGACGCCCTCGCCGTGCTGCTGGTGCGCCTGCACCTGGCCGGCTTCTACTGGGGCGATGTGTCCCTGTCGAACGTCCTGTTCCTGCGCGACGCCGACGCTTTCTCCGCCTTCCTGGTGGACGCCGAGACCGGTGACCTGCAAGCCCAGCTCACCGACGGCCAGCGCGAATACGATATCGACTTGGCCCGCACCAACATCATCGGCGAACTTATGGATTTGGCGTCCGGCAAGCTACTGCCCGGCGACGTGGATGAGATCGAGGTGGGCAACCGCCTAGTCGACCGCTACCACTCGCTGTGGAGCGCCCTGACCGACACCGACAAGTTCAACCCGGACGAAATGTGGAAGATCGAGCAGCGCGTCAACAAGCTCAACGAGCTGGGCTTCGACGTGGACGAGCTGGAAATGAAGACCGCCGAGGACGGCAAGCGTGTGCTGGTCCGCCCGCGCGTGGTGGACGCCGGCTACGCCAACCGCAAGCTGCTGCGCCTCACCGGCCTTGACGTGCAGGAGAACCAGGCCCGTCGTCTGCTCAACGACCTTGACGCCTACCGTGCCTCCACGTGGCGTGAGGGCGAGGATCTGGAAATCGTGGCCACCGACTGGATGCGTGAGGTGTTCGAGCCGACCGTGCGTATGATTCCGCGCGAATATCGCTCCCAGATCGAGCCTGCTCAGTTCTTCCATGAGGTGCTTGACCATCGCTGGTTCCTGGCGGAGAAGGCCGGCCACGACGTGCCGATGGGCGAGGCCGTGACCAGCTACATCGACAACGCTCTGCCGAGCTACAGCCTTGACTCCAAGGCACTCGCCGAACTTAACGAAGAGGCCGATTCCGGCGTCATTGACGACGAATCCACCTACAGCGACCCGGACGACGACGGCTACAACCCCGATGACGATCCGGATGCGGCAGTGTGGAGTCATTAAGCGGACAATCCGGTGGACTGTCTGTAGGTGAGCCCATCACACAAAGAAGCCCCTCAAATAGAGGGGCTTCCGTGTATGTACAACCTATTACGGCCTCAAGCGACAATCACTCCGCCGCAGCCTTGCGCCGTGCGTTGGACACCGCGTACAGGCTGATACCCGCCGCCACTGAAGCGTTCAGCGACTCAACAGACGAGCTGATCGGGATGCCGGCAATCGCGTCACAGGTTTCGCGCACCAGTCGGCCCAAACCGCTGCCTTCCGAACCGAGCACTACAACGAGCGGATCGGATTCAAAGCCAGTCTCGCCGACGAGCTTATCGCCGCCACCGTCAAGGCCGACAACGTAGTATCCACGCTCCTTCAAGCCCTCAAGTGCCTTAGTCAGGTTCACCACGCGCGCCACCGGCATATGCGCGGCCGCACCGGCAGACACCTTCCAAGCGGCGGCGTTCACTGAAGCGGAACGGCGTTCCGGCAGAATCACACCATTGGCACCGAATGCGGCCGCCGAACGAATCACGGCACCCAGGTTCTGCGGATCGGTCACGCCGTCCAATGCGATAAACAGCGGTCGCGCAGCAATACGGGCGGCCGCCGAATTCGCGGCCTCCATTGCCTTGGCCTTCTTCTCAGCACGATCGGCCAGCTCGTTCAGCGAGGAGTACTGGAACGGATCGACCTTCAGAATCACGCCCTGATGGTTGCCAGAGCGGGCGATACGATCCATCTCCAGACGATCGGCCTCCAGCATGTGCAGGCCGTTCATACCAGCGATTTTCACGATTTCGCGAGTACGATCGTCATGTTCAATACGAGACATGATGTACAGCGTGGAAGAAGGTACGCCTACGCGCAGTGCTTCCAGCACGGAATTACGGCCGTACACCAGATCCGAAGTATCCGCCGAAGCGAACTTGTCCACTCGACGGCGGGCTGCCAGACGCGGGTCGGCCATCTGCCGACGTTCGGCCGCTTTCTTGGCCTTGTACGCCTTGTGATAGACGCGGTCCTCGGCCTTGGGAGTGGGGCCGTAGCCCTTCAGTTTGTTGCGATGCTTGCCACCCGACCCCTTGGTCGGTCCTTTTTTGATAGCCATAGGTGCTATTGTCCCAGCACCCCGCGCCAAAACGCGGCTATTCCGCCGTCGGTAGCCGGTAAGGTATTGAGAGTGAAGAAGCAGCGTATGATATTCGGACTGTCCCTGCTGTATTGGGGATTATGGTTGGCGATTCTGATTCTGTGGATGGGTCGCTTCGTGACCTCATTCTTGTCGATATATTTGGTTTCCGCGCTGCGCCTCGATGAGGGTGTGGTGGGCACAGTCGTGGCCATGTACGGCTTCGGCGCAATCATCGGCTGCCTGTTCGGCGGTACCTTGTCCGACAGATTCGGCCGCCAATCCATGATTATCATCGGCGAAATCGGCGCAGCGGCTGCCCTGCTGGTCGTTTCCGTACTCACTGATCCTGTGTCTTTAGGCGCGGCTCTGTTCGTCTATGGTGCGTTCGCCTCGCTGCCCAGCCCGGCCATCGCCGCGTATATCGCGGATGTGGTGCCTGCCGAACGTCAGCAACGTGCATACGTACTGCAATCGTGGGCGATTAATTTTGGGTACGCGATTGGACCGATTGTGGCCAACCAGCTGGTCAAGATCTCGTATTCGCTGATGTTCTACGTTGAAGCGGCGGTGATGATAGCCGTCACGATATTGCTGATTGCGTTCTTCCGCGAGGTGCGGCATTTGGGGATTACTGTATCGGTGCCAAGTGCGGTGCGCCATGAAGACGAATGCAGTGTTACCCATGCGGAATTCGCCGGCATTGAGAGGCCGAATCACTCGGATGCCGCACCGGCTGCCAGTGTCAAGGGCGCCATGTCTCGCAATTGGCGGCGCGTGCTCACCGATACTCCATTCCTCGGCTTCTCCCTGCTGATGTTCGGCTACTTCCTTGTGTACTTCCAAAGCACCTCCGGCCTGCCCATTGCCATGACGGACCTTGGTCTAGGGCTGGGCGAGTATTCGGTGCTGCTCACCATCAATGGCGGTATGTTGTGCCTGCTGCAGATTCCCGCGATGAAACTGTTCGCGCGCATGGGCAATTCACGCGTGCTGGTGATGGGCCTCGCCGTAACCGTCATCGGCTATGCGGTGCAGGCCGCGGCCCATTCTTGGGGCGGATTCGCGCTTGCCGTAGTGCTGTGGACGCTGGGTGAGCTGGGCACATTCCCTATCGCCACCACTACGGTTGCCGCCATGGCACCCGCGTCGGCGCGCGGCACGTATCAGGGCGTCTACAACGTAGTGTGGTCGGCGTCGATTGCGCTGGCGCCGCTGATTGGTGGCTGGACTATCAGCAACTTCGGCGGTCGAACGCTGTGGATCGCCTGCACTGTTGTGTTGATTGCCGTGACCCTCGGTCTCAAGCTCACCAAAGGCTCGCGCGACCGCGCCATGGCCCGCAGTCTTCACGATTCGCTGTAAGCGTTATTCGGTTTGGAGATACGGGCAAGACCGCATATGGCGAGTGGTTCTTATCGAGAACTATTCTCTGCGCGTATGATGTATGGCATGCAATACATTCAACAAACCATCGTTGGCATTGATGGCAGCGAGGCGCGATTCTTTGGCTATGTGGCCGACAACAGCGAGGAGATGGAACCGGACCGTATACGCCCGGCTATCCTGATTTTGCCTGGCGGCGGCTACGCCATGACTTCTGACCGCGAAGCCGAGCCAGTGGCCCTGCAATTCCTGGCCAAAGGCTTCGCCGTATTCGTGCTGCGCTATTCGGTGCAGCCCAGCCGCTATCCGGTGGCTTTGCTGGAGGCTGCCGAGGCAATGCGCCTGATTCGCGCCAATGCGGATCAGTGGCATGTAAACCCCGCGCAAGTGGCCGTACTCGGCTTTTCCGCAGGCGGGCATCTGGCCGCCAACCTCGCCACCTCGGTCGGCGACGAAGACATCCGCGAACAGGGCGGCATGGACCCGGACGCCGTGCGCCCGAACGCGCTGATGCTCTCGTACCCAGTAATCACCGCCGGCAAGTACGCCCATCGCGGCAGCTTCCAATGCCTGCTAGGGGACCAAGCTCACAATCAGGCTTTGCTGGACAAGTTCTCCATCGAAAAGCACATCGACGCCAAAACGCCACCCGTCTTCGTCTGGCATACCATGACCGACGACGCCGTGCCCGTGGAGAACACGCTAATGCTCATCCAGGCCTGCCGGGCCGCCGGCGTGAGCATTGAGGCGCACCTGTTCCCTGAAGGCAGCCACGGCCTGTCCTTGGCCAATGCGGAAACTGCCGGTAACGGCTTCTATGCGCACATCGTCGAATGCGTGCAGTGTTGGCCTGATTTGGCTGAGGCCTGGTTGCGTCGCCTGTTCTAGGCAAAACGCTATTACGCTGTGCGCCAAGTGCGCCACGCGGTTATGGAATAATGGCAATCGTATGCATCGGCAGCAGTTGCGCCGGTGTCCATAACCGCGCAGTCCTGTGCGTCCAGCCGGGAGAGAAAACCCGGCAGCGGCCGCAAGGCTGACTACTCCGCGGCAATACCAAGGAGAACATTATGGATGATCTCAAAGATCAATCCGCAGTGTCCACGACCGCAACGAACGGGGTCGTGGAATCGGAAGAGGTGCGCGCACAGGAAGCGCTATTGGGGGATACCGATCCAAGTCTGACCAGCGCCGACGACGTGGCCAAAGCCCTGAACGTCGACCCATCCCACGGCCTGAGCGAGGAAGAAGCCAAGCGCCGACTGGCCAAATTCGGCCCGAACGAGCTCGCCAGTGCCCCGCCCGTACCGAAATGGAAGAAATTCCTGGCCCAATTCCAAGATCCGCTGGTCTACCTGCTGATCGCGGCCACTATTATCTCGGTGATCGCTTGGTTCATCGAAAAAGCCAATGCGCAGCCCGGCGCGGAAGGCGGCGAAGTGCTGCCGTTCGACGCCATCGTGATCATCTTGATCCTGATTGTCAATGCTGTGCTCGGCTATATGCAAGAAGCCAAGGCCGAGGCGGCCGTCGAAGCGCTCGCACAAATGACGGCCCCGCAGACCTCGGTGCTGCGCGATGGCAAGGTCATGCGCATCAACACCGCCGACGTGGTCCCCGGCGACATCATCGTCCTTGCGGAAGGCGATTCGGTCTCCGCTGATGGCCGACTGGTCAACGCGGCCAGCCTGCGCATCGCCGAGGCTTCACTGACCGGCGAATCCGTGCCGGTTGGCAAGAAGCCGGACACACTCACCGAAGCCAAGGCGCTGGGCGACCGCGCCAACATGATCTTCAACGGCACTTCCGTGACGCAAGGCACCGGCCGCGCAATCGTGACCGGCACCGGTATGAATACGCAGGTCGGCAAGATCGCCGACATGCTCTCCGCCACCGAAGATGAGAAAACTCCGCTGCAGAAGGAGATGGATTACGTCTCCAAGATCCTCGGCATTGCGGTGTGCGTCATCGCTGTCGTGGTGCTGGTGGCGCTCGCCGTGCTGGAAGGCTTCAACGACGTCCATGACGTGATTGATTCCTTGCTGTTGGCCGTCTCGCTGGCTGTGGCCGCCGTGCCGGAAGGCTTGGCCGCCATCCTGACCGTGGTGCTGGCGCTTGGTGTGCAGCGTATGGCCGCGCACAACGCCATCGTCAAGAAACTGCATTCGGTGGAGACCTTGGGCTCCGCTTCCGTGATCTGCTCGGATAAGACCGGTACGCTGACCCGCAACGAGATGACCGTGGAGCGCGTGGTCACCCCGTCCGGCGCAGTGCAGATCACCGGCACCGGTTACGCGCCGGAAGGCCGCATGGTTATGACCGGCGGCGTCAGTCCTGAATCCGAGCAGGCCCAGATTGTGGCCGATGAAGTCGTCGCCACGCTTGTGGCCGGCACGCTCGCGAACGACGGCGAACTACGCGAGGAGAACGGCCGTTGGGAGATTGTGGGCGACCCCACCGAAGTCTCGCTGATCGTGGCCGCACGCAAGGTCAAGGCCGATCGCAAGATCAAGCGCTACACGCGCGTTGGCGAGATTCCGTTCACCTCCGAACGCAAGCGCATGTCCATCATCGCCAAGGACAGCACCGATTCAGACAAGCTCACCGTGTTCGCCAAGGGCGCGCCCGACGTGCTGTTGAGCTACTGCACGCGCATCCGCGTGGGTGGTCAGGTCCGTAAGCTCACCGAAGGCGATCGCCAGTCGATTCTCGCCACCGTCGAACGTCTCTCCTCCGAGGCCTACCGTACGCTTGGCGAGGCCTGCCGTCCGCTGGAAACCAGTTCTTTGGCTGATGTGCCCGGTGTAAGCGTCAACGCCGCAGGCCAGGTGTCCGACATCGCCGATCAGGCCGAAGCCATCGAAACCGATCTCATCTGGAATGGCATGGTCGGCATTATCGATCCGCCGCGTACTGAGGTGCGCGACTCCGTGACCGAGGCCCATCGTGCCGGCATCCGCACGGTGATGATCACCGGCGACCACCCGCTGACCGCCGCCCGCATCGCCTCCGACCTTGGCATCATCGCCAAGGACGGCAAGGCCCTGACCGGCGACCAGCTCGACCAGCTGCCCGATGAGGCCGCGCTCGACAAGGCCACGTCCGAAGTGTCCGTGTACGCGCGCGTGGCCCCCGAGCACAAGCTCAAGATCGTCGAATCCTTGCAGCGCCAAGGCAACATCGTGGCCATGACCGGCGACGGTGTGAACGATGCCCCGGCAGTCAAGTCCGCGGACATCGGCGTGGCCATGGGCATCACCGGCACCGAAGTGACCAAGCAGAGCGCCAAGATGATTCTGGCGGACGACAACTTCTCCACCATCGTGGCCGCCGTACGCGAGGGTCGCGTGATCTTCGACAACATCCGCAAGTTCCTGCGCTACCTGCTGAGTTCCAATGTGGGTGAGGTGTTCACCGTGTTCCTCGGTGTGGTGTTTGCCGGCTTCCTCGGCATCCGCCAGCCGGAAACCGTGGGCGTCACCGTGCCGCTGCTCGCCACACAGTTGCTGTGGATTAACCTGCTGACCGATGCCGCGCCGGCGTTGGCTATGGGCGTGGACCCGCAGACCGACGATGTGATGGGTCGTAAACCGCGTAAGGTGACGGACCGCGTGATTGACGCCTCCATGTGGGGCGACATCATCTACATCGGCGTCATCATGGCCATCGTCACGCTGATTGGTATGGACATGCACCTGTCCGGCGGCTTGTTCACCGACCGCTCGGTGGATGCCGTCGGCCATGAAGCGCAGATGACCGAGGCCCGTACGATGGGCTTCACGATTCTGGTGTTTGCCCAGCTGTTCAACGCGCTGGCCTCCCGTTCGCATCTGCAGTCCGCATTCGTGGGTCTGTTCTCCAACAAGTGGCTATGGGGTGCGATTGGTTTGTCCGTGGCGCTGCAGCTCGTGGTGATTTACGTGCCGTTCCTCAACGGTCCGTTCGGCACCGTGGCATTGAGCCCGATGGCTTGGGTGGAATGTATCTGCCTGGCCGCAATCGTGCTGATTGCCTCCGAACTGCGCAAGATTGTGCTACGCGCGATGGCCGAGCGTTAAGCCATCGCAATAGCCCTGATTGTGGGCATATAGCAGTGGGCCGGGCTCTGGTATTCAGAGCCCGGCCCACTGCTATATCCAAACGACTCCTCATGGGGCGGTAACTATCCCATGGGGCGGTCGCTGAAAACGGCATTATTCCGCGAAAAAGGAAAATATGCTAACCGCCCCATGGGGAGTTACCGCCCCATGGGAAACAGGAGAACGCTGCAGACCTCAGTTGTTGCTGCCGTCAGTGCCGTCAGTAGAGGTGGAGTTGTCGCCGCCGTTATTGTTGTCGCTATTGTTGGACTCGTCTTGAGACTTCTGCTGTGCCTCTTGGTCAGCCTTCTGCTGAGCCTCTTCCTGAGCTTGCTTGGCGGCATCTGCCTGCTGCTTGGCCTGCATCGAGGCGGTGACGTCGGACTCGGCCTTCTGCAGTTTAGAAATCGCATTATTGACGTCGGATTCGGACGGACTGGTCCCGTTCATCACCGTATTGGCCTCGGTGATGGCGTTTTGCAGCGCGGTGCGGGTGTTTTCATCGGCCACACTGCCCGCGGAATTATCCAGCGTGCCCTGCGCCTGCGAAATAGCCGAGCTCAGGTTCGATTTCAGTGTGTTGGTATCGGCCGTCGCCTTTGAAGTATTAACGGCCTTGATCGCGTTGTTGATGGCATCCGTCTTGTCAGCCATGTCGCTGGCATCATTCTGCAGCTCTTTAGTGTGAGACTTCAACTCAGTGGCGTTGAGGTTGGAATCGCACTTGGCGGTGTCAGCCGGATTGCCGGCGTCTTGCAACGCCTGATTCAGCGTGGTGAGCGTATTGGCATCGGCCACATCGCTGGTGGATGTTTGCGCGCTGGTTTGGCCATTGGATATGGCGGTGGTGAGCTTCTTCTGAGCATTCGTGTACTGCTTGGCCGCTACCTTGCACTCGGCCAATGCCACGGCTTGGCTCGCCTTGCTGCTGTTGGAATGCCACCAGAGCAGGCCGGCGACAACCAGCGCTATCACGGCGACTACTGCTACGGCAATGCTGACGATCTTGCGGGTGTTCTTTTTGCCGCTACCGCCGTGACGAGGCTCGGCGCCATCGGAATCGTCCTCATCGGAGACCTGATCCAACGGAATGGAGGGAGGCATCACAGCAGGCTGAGCCTGTGCCGAAGCGGCCAGGGCGGCCGGTTGGAACACCTGTGTGGCTGCAGCATCATCGGCAGACGCTACTTGCGTTGCCGGCATGGCAACGGTCTCACCGGATACGGTGGATGATGCGCCGTATGCCTGTGTGGCCGCGGTTTCGGCATTCGGCATGGCCTGAGCTTCGAAAGGCTGTGTTGCCATGACCTGATCAGGCTGGAACGCTTGTGTTGCCTCGGCATCTACCGCAGGCTGCTCGGCCTGATTGGGTTGGAACGCCTGTGTCGCGGCGTTTGAAGCTACCGAAACAGGCGATGTCGCCGGTGCCGCTGGTGCGGCTGGTGCTGCTGGCGTCACCGGCGCTGTCGGTTCCACCGGGCGGAAGCTTTGCGTCGTCTGATCCCAAACGTATTGCTGCTGGCCGGGCGCAGCGGCGATTGGTGTTTCGGATACTACTGGCTGCGTGGCTGCCGCCGGCTGTGGTGCTTGTGCGGCAACCGCAGCTAGGAATTGCGGCGAGAACGGTTGCGTCATGGCCGGATCGATGGGCTGCGTCGGCTGAGCGGCTTGTACGGTCGGCACAGCTTGCGTGGGTTGTGAGGCATACGCTACTTGCGCGGGCTGCACAAACTGTGTGGGCTGTGTGGGCTGCGCAGACTGCGCAGACTGCGGGAACTGCAGAGCCGGTGTGGCTTGTGCCGTGGGTTCTGTGCTATATGCTGCTGTCTCTTGCCCGGGAATCGGAGGAACCGTTGGCCTGACCGGCTTTTCGGGCTGCTGGAAGTCGAACTGGAACCCGCCATCGCTGTTGGTCATGACATCTCCTTGGGATTAAGCAAATGGCCGGCATCCGCCGGCCGAATGGTACGTCGCAACGCTCAGTCGTCGATGTGCGCGCGGTAGAAATTCTCGTAGGAACGGCTCGGCGTCGGACCCCGCTGGCCCTGATAATGCGAGCCGGTGCCCTTGGAGCCATAAGGGTGCTCAGCGGGCGAGCTCAGCTGGAAGAAGCACATCTGGCCGATTTTCATGCCAGGCCATAGTTTGACCGGCAACGTCGACACATTAGACAGCTCAAGCGTAATATGCCCCTCGAAACCGGGGTCAATGAAGCCCGCAGTCGAATGGGTGAGAATCCCCAATCGGCCCAGTGAGCTCTTGCCTTCCAGACGGGCGGCAATGGACGGGTCCAACTTGACGTATTCCCACGTGGAACCCAGTGCGAACTCGCCAGGGTGCAAAATCCACGGTTCGTCGGGAGCCACCTCGAACTGTTCGGTGAGCGCGCCTTGGTTTTCCGCCGGATCGACATAGGTGTAGGCGTGGTTATTGAACAAACGGAAGTACCGATCCAATCGCACGTCGATGGAAGCGGGCTGCACCATTTCGGGGGTCCACGGATCAAGTGAGATATGACCTGCGGACTGTGCGGCGAGAATGTCGCGGTCGGACAGCAGCATGTGAAAAACTCCTTGGGCAAATAAATACTGCCTTCAAGTCTAGCGCCTTGGGCGGAAACGTGAGAGGCTCCTCACGCTTCCGCGGTCCATCAATCGCAAGTATTCTCAGGTTTTTCTCAGAGAAACTTAGAGGTAGACCCAGAAAGCAGTGGTTATATAAAAGATGTCAGCGGAAAGCTGATCAGGAGCCGCAGCAGTTCCCGACAATTGAACCCCCTTTCTTCTTCTCTCTCCTTTCTCTCCCCGGCGGGCAACCGCCGGGGTTCTTTTTGTGCCCTGAATCATTCCCCCGAATGACCGCCATTCCCAAGCCATAGCGGTACACTAGCTGTGTAATCGGCAGGAAGGGGGCACCGATGGCCCGCAACGATGAGGACTACGATTTCTTCGGCGATGGTCAGTATGACGATTCGCGCAGCTCACGTCGTGCACAGAATCGACGCCCATCCAGACGGGATGCCGGCCGGCGATTCGCCGCTACAAAAGCCAGCAGCCCAACGTCGATATTGTGCCGCAGACTTGCCGTTGTCAGCGGACTGCTAGCCGTCGTGGTATCGGCCACCTCGGCGGTTCATGAGATCGCGCCTTACGCCATTTCCTTTATGACGGCAGTGCCAGGACGATACATTGCGTTGATGGCGGCGGTGCTTATCGGCATCACCCTGATTCTGGTCATCGCTGCGCGAGTCACCATGCCTCGGTACGCCACTCACGGGGGAGTGGGCGCGGGCGGCATCATCGCACTGGTGTGCGCCATAGTTTGCTTGGTTATCGGCGTGGCCGTGGGCGTATTGTTCCCGGAAGGACTGATTCAGCAGTCGAACGACAAGGCACCCGTCGAAGATACCGCACAGATGGAGCAAGGCATCGAACAAGCTGCCGGCGCGTGCAAAGAAGGATGGCAGGGGCTTGATACGGGCGGTTTGCCGGGCATCACCACCGTGCAGATGTGCACTGATCCGAGAGTGGCCTTCGTATCCTTTGAATCGGAATCGTCCGCAGCCATCAGCCGGGCACCTATCGAAAGCAAGATTTCCGAACTGCTGAGCCAATACGCTGATAATGAGCAAACGAAAGGTGATTGGCGATTGCTGAACGGCAAACGCTGGATGGTGTTCGGCGAGGCCAGCAAGATGACCGCACTGCAGCAGCAGTGGGGCGGCGAACTTGAGACAATCACCGCAGCCGCAGATACCGCAGACAGCGGTAACGCCTGACAGATTGCCGGTATCCCTTGAAAAGTCCCAAGGCGATTCGGCGCGGATTACCCAATATGATTGAAATCATGGTCCATCGTTTTCCGCACAGCGCGCAAGACCTCTATATTGGAATGGTATGAGCAAAGAAGCGAATGCCAGCCAGCCTCTGATCGGCCGCGAATCCACCACTGTGCCCGGACGTTTTGGCGAGCCACTCACCGTGGAACACAGCGTCACCTCGCGCGGCGGCTTCGACCAGCATGCCACGCATCCGCTGTTCCTGTGCCTGCATGGATGGGGATCCAGCGAAGAAGACATGGCGGACATCATGCGCCTCATCGCTCCATATAACGACTTCGTGGCACTGCGCGGGCCGCTGACACTCGCGCCGGCCCGTGAAGGCAGTCCCGACCCCGGCAACTACGCGTGGTTTCACGATGCCCTGCCTATCGGCGATGATCGTGACTACGACGCGTATGCCGCCGCCACAGCAGTCGACCGATGGGTGGCCGACAACATTCCCGCCGACCGTGACGTGGTGCCGCTTGGGTTTTCGCAAGGTGGGCTGGTCGCCGTGCATTTGTTGCGTATCAATCCCGAGCGGTACCGGGCCGTCGTCTCCCTGTCCGGCTTCAACGCACCCGGTCAGGTGCCCGGCACGGCCCCCGCCGACTCTCGCCTGGCCGATTACGATATCCCCGTGTTCTATACGTACGGCAAGAACGATGGCGTAATCCCAAAATACGAACTGTTCGCCACCGCCGCTTGGCTGGAAGAGCATACGTGGCTGAAAACCAAGAGCTACCACGGTCTGGATCACAATGTGAGTCTTGAGGAGTTCGCCGATTTGCGCCAGTGGCTACTTGACAACGACATTACTTCTGGCGTGCTGTAGTCAGCCGCCATTACTGGAATTGGCGCGGCCGTCGCAGCAATCGGACATCGAGGGCGCTTGTGGCTGACTCGGTCATAGACTGTTCTCCCATGAGCGAAGTGAGCACTGCAAGCACTACTGCACATACTGAAGAGAATCATGTGGACGAGTCCCCGCGCGGCATCGCGGTTATGGTTGTGGTGGGCGTGCTGGTCGGGCTGTTGTCCGGACTGTTCGGCATTGGCGGCGGCACCATCATCGTGCCCGCGCTGGTCTGGCTCGGCCTGACCCAGCGGCATGCGGCCGCCACTTCGATGTTGGCGATTGTGCCCACCTCGGTGTCCGGCGTTCTGGCCTATGCGGTTGAAGGCAATGTGGATTGGATTGCTGCGCTGCTGATGTTCCTGGGCATGTTCATCGGCGGTCAGATTGGTTCGCTGCTGTTGTCCCGACTGCCGGAAGTCGTGCTGCGCTGGGCGTTCGTGGTGTTTATGGCGTTTATCATCGCGAGCCAGCTTATTTTTATACCTTCGCGTGATTCGTCAATCGAATTTAATCTGGTTACTGTCTTGCTGATGATTGTTTTCGGCGTGCTCGCCGGTATTTTGGCTGGCTTGCTGGGTGTGGGCGGCGGCGCGATTTGCGTGCCGGCTTTGTCGATCCTGTTTGGCGCGTCCGATTTGATCGCGCGTGGTACTTCGCTGTTGTCCATGTTCCCGAATGCCATGACCACCACCGTGGCCAATGTGCGCCGCAAAATGGTGCATGCCAAAGCCGGTCTGATTATCGGCATCGTGGCGGCACTGACCGCACCGCTGGGCACTTGGATTGCCGGGGCCATGAGCCCGCGTGCCGGCGGAATACTCTTCGCAACCTATCTGACGGTTCTGCTGATTCGCAGCATCTGGGTAGCCCTCAAAGTCACACGGGAATAGCAATCCCCAACTTGGCTCCCCTCAGAGAAGGGAGCCAGGGAAACTAGATGCCGGAATCAGCGTCCACTTGCATAACGTAGATGTTGCGCCTCAGGGAGCGGGCTTGGGCTCGGTTGATGTCGCCGGCTTCGTACATGTCCTGAATCATACCGAGTTCGATACCGTAGCTCTCGCGCTTTACGTCCTCGACCTGCGTGATGGTTTCCGTAGTGCCGCTCATGGTCGGACGTGCCTGCAATGAAGCCTCGGCACGACGATAATCCAGCAACAGTGCCGAACAATGCTCGGTGTTGTACGTATCCTGGCCCATCTCGTCAATAAGCCGGCCGATAACATGATGAATCGCCTCGACCTGCAGTTCGCGGGTGCGCGCGAAAATCTGGTCCTCGCTCACCAATGGTGTGGTGTGGCGAATCTTGGACACCGTGCGTTTGGCGTAATTGCTCATCTGCCGCTGGAACATGCGTAAGCGACCGCGAATCTGCGATACCGCATGCCCCGAAGTCGGATCAGTGGAAGTGTGACGCAGCGTATTCATAATCTGGTCAAGCATGCGCTCGCAGGCTTCGACGTTCAGCTCTTGCGTGGCCGTATCCGCCGCCGGATGCGCCTTGGTGTCGGCAAGTCGGTCGCGCACGAATTCCTTTTCCCAATGCAGCGCTTCGATCTGCAATTGCTCGAATCCCTGAGGATCGGTATCGCCGATGCGCTGCTGCAATCGTCCGATGCGCTTGGTGTATTGGTCGATTACCATCAGAATCGCACGGCGATTCTCTGGCGTGATGCGTCCGGTCAATTCCTCCACCGTGGCGCGTAACACATCGATGGTCACCGGAATCATTTCCGCGCTGGGATCCTTGCCACGGTTCGGGGCCAATAGCGGTAACAGGAAGTTGGCCAGCAGCAAGGTCACGATAATCACGCCTGACGCAATGAAAATCAGCTCGTCACGCATCGGGAACGGCGCACCGCCGGCAATGTAATACGGGATGGTAAACATCAATGACAGCGTGATGGTTCCCTTGGGGCCGCCAAAGGTCATCACTGCGGCCGAGCGCCAGCGTTCGGGTGTCATTTTGCGGCGCTGGCCGGTGATTGTATCTCGCGCAACGCGCAGCATGGCCGCAATCCAGAAGAATCGAAGCGCGATTACCACCAGAGTGACCAGCAGAATAATGCCGATCAGCACGGTATTGCTGATATACGGGTCAGACCAGCTGGCCCTCATGGCGCGCGGCAGCTGCATGCCCAGAAGAATGAACACCGCACCGTTGAGCGAGAAACTCAGCACACCCCATACTGAAGTGGAAACGATATTCGTACGTGCCACATTCGGCCCCACGCCGGTACGGTCGAATCGGATGAACAGGCCAGCGGCCACCACCGACAGAATGCCGGACACATTGAATTCCTCCGCGCCCAAATACAGCAGGAAGGGCAGGAACAGTTCCATCAGAATACGTGTGGTGGTGGTTTCCCAACCGAGGGATCGTACGGTCTCGAATAGCCAGTTGGCCGCTGCTGCTATCACCAGGCCAAATAAGGTGCCGCCAAAGAAGGAGATCACGAATTCGCCGGCGGCCTGCCCCACGGCGAATTCGCCAGTGAAGGCGGCGGCCAGAGCGAACTGGAAGCCGACGATGCCGGAAGCGTCATTGAAGAGTGATTCGCCTTTCAGCACGCTGCGCTGACGCTGCGTCAGCGAGGCTTCTTTACCTAGGGAGCTGACGGCCACCGCATCGGTCGGGCCGAGTGCCGCGCCGAGTGCTAAGGCTGAGGCTAAGGTGATGGACGGCCAGACGGCATGCAAAGTGAATCCGACCGCCGCCATCGTGACGATAGCCAGTCCGATAGCCAGCGATAGGCTCAGATCCAGCGTTTTCAGCAACGCCGACTTATCGATTTCGTGCGCTTCCAGATACAGCAGCGGCGCGATAAACAGCACCATGAACAGTTCCGGGTCGAGCGTTGCATCCGGGAAAAACGGCAGATACGTAACCAGCACGCCCAGCACAATCTGGACCAGCGGCGTGGAGACTTTGGGCACGAAGCGACTGACAAACGAGCTCACCACCACCGCCGCAATGATGCATAGGATGAGCTCAAATACCGCCATGTTGCCGCCTTCTCCCTTAAATTTTTCTCCACCAAAAGTATATGGGAACCATGAAGAAAACGTTAAGCTTGCGGCCGATTATGCACATCATGAGACGATATGAGAAAAGGCATACACTCGTTGGTATGGAATATGACGAGGCGATGCGCCGCGCACTGGAACTGGCCGGTCAGGCTGCAGCCGCTGGTGACGTACCGGTTGGTGCGGTGGTGCTGGATGCGGCCGGCCAGATTGTCGGGCGCGGATACAACACGCGTGAGGCTGATGGTGACCCGCTTGCCCACGCCGAAATCATCGCCATGCGTCAGGCGGCCCAAGCCTTGGGCGCCTGGAATCTCGCCGATTGCACGCTGGCCGTCACACTTGAGCCGTGCCCGATGTGCGCGGGTGCCTGCATCCAGACCCATATCGGCACCATCGCGTTCGGTGCCTGGGATCCCAAGCTCGGTGCATGCGGTTCGATTTGGGATATTCCGCGCGATCCGCATATCGGCCATAGTCCTGAAGTGCACGGCGGCGTGTTGGAAGGCGAGTGTCAGTCCATCCTGACTGATTTCTTCGCCCAGCGGCGATAGACACGGACGCATTACTTACCTCACGCAACCAACACGCGGCACCAAGGCAACATATTCCATTTCTTCTACCATCGAAACCAGTAGTGCAATGCCAATCCACACACGTCGAAGGAGACAATATGGCCGAGAACACCTCGACTTTCACCGGTACCGCCGCTGACGGTACCGCACTCACCGCCGTCTACCTGACCCAGCCCGCCGCCAATGTGGCGATCGGTCTGGTGTTTGCCGGCAGCGACCTGCCGCGCATCGTCCACTGGGGTCGCCCGCTGGCCAAGCCCGACACCCTGCTGGCCGCCTATGACGCCCTGAAGCCGCAGCGCGTGTCCGGCGCGCTCGACGACACCGTCTGGCCGTCCATCCTGCCCACTCAGGCCGAAAGCTGGATCGGCGAGCAACGCGTGGTGCTGCGCCGCGCCGGCGTCGAGCTCTTCCCCAAGTTCACCGTGACCAACATCGAGACCGGCGGCGTGCTGGAAGCCACCCTCGATGCCGTGTCCGGCGAAAGCTACACCGATGTGGCCGGCCATGCCCGCGCCACCGGCCCGGCCCGCGTGCCCGGCGTCATAGTCACCGCGCGCGATGAGGAGCAGGGCGTGGAAGTCGAATGGCACCTTGAACTGCTCCCCGGCGGCCTGGCCCGTCAGAAGGCCACCGTAACCAACCTGTTTGGTGCAGACGCCGGAGCCCAGCTCGAGATCGGCAAGATCGAGCTCGGCTTCCCGCTGCCCGAATCCGCCGGCGAAATCCTCACCACCACCGGTCACCATCTACGTGAACGCAGCCCGCAGCGCCAACCGCTGACCGTCGGCCGTTTCGAAAAGCCGCAGCTCGCTGGCCGCCCTGACTTCGACGCATCCCTGCTCCTGACCGCCGGCGTGCCCGGTTTCGGCTTCGAGCATGGCGACGCCTATTCGGTGCACGTGGGCTGGAGCGGCAACTCCGTACTGTCCGCCGAACGTCTGCCCTACACGACCGGCGTAATCGGCGGCGGCGAACTCCTGTTCGGCGGCGAAGTGACGCTCGCCGGCCCCGGCGAAGGCCAGAACTCCTACGACACCCCGTGGCTGTTCGGCTCCTATGGCGATGGCCTCAATGAGATCGCCGCCCGCTTCCACTCCTACGTGCGCTCCCTGCACCCGCGCCTGTTCTCGCACGGCCGTCCGGTGATCCTCAACACATGGGAAGCCGTGTACTTCGACCACAACTTCGATACGCTGAAGGCACTCGCCGACAGGGCCGCCGACTCCGGCGTGGAACGATTCGTGGTGGATGACGGTTGGTTCGGTTCCCGCCGCGACGACACCTCCGGCCTCGGTGACTGGCAGATTGCGCAGGACGTCTGGCCCGATGGCCCGAAGTCCCTGAAGGCGCTCGCCGACTACGTGCACGCCAAGGGTATGGAATTCGGCTTGTGGTTCGAGCCGGAAATGGTCAACCCCGATTCCGATGTGGCCCGTAACCACCCTGATTGGATTCTCTCGCCCACCGCTGGCCGACTGCCGCTGCAGGGCCGCACTCAGCAGGTGCTCGATCTGACCAATCCGGATGCGTTCGACTACATCTACGGCTGCATGGACCAGCTTGTCGGCGAGCTTGGTATCGACTACATCAAGTGGGACCACAACAAGCTCGTCACCGAGCCCGGTTCCCGCCGCTCCGGCCGCCCGGCCGTGCACGCGCAGACCCTTGCCGTCTACAACATCTTCAAGGGCCTCAAGACCGCGCATCCGGGCCTTGAGATCGAAAGCTGCTCCTCTGGTGGCGGCCGCGTGGATCTTGGCATCCTGGAGCACGCCGATCGTATCTGGGTCTCCGACTGCGTGGACCCGGTCGAGCGCGCGGACATCCAGCGCTACACCTCGCTGCTGGTGCCGCCGGCGATGATGGGCGAGCACGTGGGCGCCAGCCCCGCACACTCCACCCAGCGCGCCACCAGCCAGGAACTGCGCATGGCCATGGCGTTCTTCGGTCACATGGGCATCGAATGGAACCTGTTGAAGGAGCCGGACGAGGCGCTCGCCAAGCTGGCCGTGTGGGTGGCCGAATTCAAGAAGCACCGCGACTGGTTCGCCATCGACACCTGCGTGCACGCCGACTCCAACGATCCGGCCGTGCGTCTGGACGGTATGGTGATGCCGAACCGTGACGCCGCCATCTACCGCTTCACCCAGCTGACCACCAGCCAGACCTATCCGGCCGCGCCCGTGCATCTGCCCGGACTTGACCCCGAGCGCACCTACCGTGTCAGCCCGCTTGACCCGAGCTTGGATTTGACCGGTCTGACCAACGGCCAGAGCACTCTCGGCTGGTGGAACGAGGAAGGCGTAGTCCTGACCGGCGAAGCCCTGCAGCGCTACGGCATTCGTCCCCCGTCCCTCCACCCCCAGCAGGCAGTATTGCTCAAGGCTGTGGCGTTAAGCTGACAGCCTAGTAGGCTGTCAGTAGCCACGGCCTGAGCGAAGCGACAGCTGAGCGAAGGTGGGATTGAGCCTTGCCGATAGGCAAGTCCGTAATTGCTGGTCGTGGCGGAGTAACTGTGGCGAAGCAACGTTCTTGGCTTCCCTCTCTGAGGGGAGCCAAGAACGGCCTACCCAATATGCTTCACAATCACGCGACTGGCGGCGGCTTTGGCCCAGAGCTGCCAGTCGTGGTTCATAATCGTGAACTTGACCGGCTGGGTCTGGCTGTGACGGTAGAAACGAATGCCGTCACGTAGCGAATCGGTGCCGAGCTTGGCCAAAAACGCGGACTCCCCGGCAATCATCACATGCCCGGGCATCGCGATATTCGCCACCGTAGCCACCAGCGATCCCAACCGGAAACACGTCCGGTTCACCAACTGCGTGGCCTGCGGCACGCGTTCCTTGGCATCGCGCGCAAAGTCCTCAAAACTGACCGCGCGACCCACAATCGCAGAGTACTGTTCGGCGATTGAATCGTCAGTCAAGCATTGTGAACAGCCGATATGTCCGCTGGTGCAGCGCGGCCCCTCCGGATCGATAAGCACGTGGCCCACCAGACCATAGCTCTTATCCGGGTACTGCACTGGCTTGCCGTTCACGGCCAGCGAATAACCAACACCCACGCCGATGGTCACCACGGCGAACATATCCACGCCGACACCCGGCCCGAACCAGGAGGCATCCACCAGCAGAGAATCGATATCATTGAACACCCCGCACGGCAGGCCGGTCGCCTCTGTGACCATCGTCCCCAAGTCCGTGGCCCCGTCCCAATGCAGGAACGGCGCGAACGTCACAATCGAATCGTCGACCACATGCCCACCTACCGCAACGCCCACCGCAGTGGGGGAGGGTAGTCCGGAAGAGGCGATATCGGCGGAACATTCGCGCACCAGCCGCGTGATGGCCGACACCACATACTCAGCCGACTGATCCGCCCCGATCGGCACCTCGTGCCGGCCGGACACCACCTCGCCATGCGCGTTCACCGCAGCGGCCACAATCGACATCCCATGAACCTTGACACCAATGAAGGTGCGTGCGTTCGAACACAACACCAGCGAAGTCTGCGGGCGTCCGCGACGATCCGAACTTTCCCTTGGCGTGAATCGCTCGGGCAGCTTGCCTGACGGGCCGGCCTCGGCCGGAAGCTCCTCGATCACCCCGGCGTAGATCAGATCGCTGGTGATGCGGGACAAGGCCCCTTGGCTCAGTCCCAGCATCTGTGCCAACGTAGTGCGGGCTATCGGCCCGTATTGGGCAATTGCCGCCGCCACGCGATGCGTATGCTCGGATCCGGAAAACCACTGTGGAATCGCGTTGACATCAGACATGCAAGCCCCTTCGCTGTATTTATTGCGTTAATCACAAAATACCGCGCTTTTTGTTGCTTGCGCAAGTGGGCTCGCTGGCGCTGGAAATGAAATGGCCGAACCGTTACCTTGGAAAGTGAAAGAACCGCCGGCACCGAAGCCGGAGGAAAAGAAAGATAAAGGAGTCAACAATTATGCTGTCCGATTCCCCACATGCAACGCCTAGACTGAAGCGTCTGGCCGTGCGCACCGCCGCCGTGATGTGCGCGATCGCCGTCGGGTTCGGCCTGGCAGGCTGCGGCTCCAGCACCGCAGGCACCGTCACGCTGGATTTCTTCCAGTTCAAGTCCGAGGCCGCCGACCAGTTCAAGTCCATGGTCGCCGACTTTGAGAAGCAGAACCCGACCATCAAGGTCAACATCAACAACTCCGCCAACGCCCAGACCGATCTGCGCACCCGTTTCGTCAAGAATCGTGTGCCGGACGTGATCACCTTCAACGGCGACATCAGCTTCGGCAACTTCGCCGCCTCCGGTGTGTTCTACGACTTCACCGATGAACCCCATTGTGGACACCCTCAACCCCGGCATGGTGCAGATCGCCAAGAATCTGGTGCAGACCACCGATTCCTCCAAGAAGCGCCTGTATGGCCTGCCCTTCGCGGGTAACGCCTCCGGCTACATCTACAACAAGGCTCTGTTCCGCAAGGTTGGCCTTGACCCGGAGAATCCGCCGACCACCTGGAGCGAGTTCACCGATATGCTCAACACCTTCAAGGACGCCGGCATCAACCCACTGCAGGGTTCCGTGGCCGACGCCTGGACCACCCAGGCACCGCTCGCCTCCCTGACCGGCACGCTGGTTCCCGAGTCGAAGTACACCGAGCTCAAGCAAGGCAAGACCACGTTCCAGGAACTGTGGAAGACCTCAGTCGAGAAGGAATCCGAGCTCTTCACCTACTCCACTGCGGACACCGGCGTCACCTACCAGCAGGGCACGCAGAACTTCGCCCAAGGCAAGGCCGCGATCATCCCGCTCGGCACCTACGCCATCCCGCAGATCCTGCTGATCAACCCCGATATCGAACTTGGTTTCGCCCAGATGCCGGCCACCGATGACGCCAGCGAGCAGATCCTCACCGCCGGCGACGACGTGATGCTCACCATCGGTGCGAACACCAAGCACCCCAAGGAAGCGATGAAGCTCGTCGAGTTCCTCATGCAGAAGGATCAGCTTGACGCCTACGCCGACGCCCAGTCCGCCATCACGCCGCTGAAGGACACCTACTTCGGCAACGATGCGCTGGAAACCGTGCGCCCGTTCTTCGAGGAAAACCGACTGGCCGACTTCTGCGACCACTACATTCCTTCGTCCATCAACATCGGCGGCTACCTGCAGACCATGGTGACCTCCGGCAACACCGACCGCTTCCTGAACCAGATGCAGACCGAATGGGACAAGGTCCAAGCCAGGACCTTCGAGTGATCGGTAGGAGAGGAGAACATCATGTCACACGCAACCGCAACCAAGACCGCTGCCAAGAAACCCGCCAAGAAGAAGGTCTCCGCCTTCTCCACCCGCAAAGTGGACCCCGCCTACTACTGGATGGTGGTTCCGGCGGCCATCATCTTCGCCTTCTTCCTGTACCTGCCATTTCTTGATGGCGTAAAGTATTCCTTCACCAACTCGCAGGGCTACGGCGATTACAAGTTCATCGGACTGAAGAACTACATCGCCCTCTTCCAGGACAACCGAGTGGGCCATGCCTACCTGTTCACGTTCCTCATCGCCATTCTCATCACGGTGCTGATTAATGTGATCGCCCTGTTCCTGTCGGTGCTGCTGAACTCGAAGATCGCCTTCAAGAATGGCTTCCGAGCCATCTTCTTCATCCCCTACACCCTCTCCGTGCTGGTCATCGGCTACGTGTTCAAGTACATCTTCATGAACCCCCTGCCCGAGCTCGGCAAGGCGCTGGGCATCAAGTGGCTGTCCACCTCGCTGTTGACCAATGAGCAACTCAGCTGGATCCCGATCGTCTTCCTCGCCGTCTGGCAGGGCATCGCCTACTCGGTGCTCATCTACCTCGCCGGCCTGCAGACCATCGACGATGAAATCTACGAGGCCGCCGCCATCGACGGCGTCAATGCCTGGCAGAAGTTCTGGAAGATCACCTTCCCGCTGATCGGACCGTTCTTCACCATCAACCTCGTGCTGTCCATGAAGAACGCGCTCGGCACCTTCGATCAGGTCGTCGCCTTGACCGAGGGCGGTCCGAACTCCTCCACCGAAACCGTCACCTACCTCATCTGGAAGGGTGGCCTGACCGGTGGCGAGTACGCCTACCAGACCGCAAACGCCGTGCTCTTCTTCATCGTGCTGGCGATCATCGCCTTCGTGCAGCTGCGCATCTCCCGCAGCCAGGAACAGATCTGATTTAGGGGAGGATAAGAAATGACTACTGCAACAGTTACCCCGTCCAAGTCCGGCAAGCCCGCCAAGTTCCGCAGAGACCACAAGATCAACTGGTGGCTGACCGCCGCCGTGGCCGTGCTGAGCCTGACCATTCTGATCCCGCTCTACTTCACCATCGTCACCGCGCTGAAGACCCCGGCCGAAGCCGGCACCTTCGCCCTGCCCACCTCGTGGCAGTGGCATAACTTCGCCGACGCCTCCGCCAAGGTCAACTACCCGAAGGCCGCGCTCAACTCCGCGATCATCACGGTGGCCGCCGTGGTGCTCACCCTGCTGACCAACACCTTCGTGGCCTACGCCGTGGCCCGCAACATGGACAAGCGCTTCTTCCGCTTCCTGTACTACTTCTTCATCGCCGCCATGTTCGTGCCGTTCCCGGTCGTCATGCTGCCGATTGCGAAGCAGATGGGCTCCCTGCACCTGGACAACCAGGTCGGCCTGATCATCCTGTACACGGTGCTCGGCCTGGGCACGAACCTGTTCATCGCCACCGGCTTCATCCGTTCGATTCCGATATCGCTGGAAGAAGCTGCCCGCATCGATGGCGCATCCACCTGGCGCATCTTCTGGACCATCATCTTCCCGCTGATGAGCCCGATTAACGCCACCATCGCCATCCTGACCGCACTGTGGGCCTGGAACGACTTCCTCCTGCCGTTGATCATCCTGACCGACCAGTCGAACCAGACCATCCCGCTCGCCCAGTACGTCTTCAGCTCGCAGTTCGCCACCAACTACCCGATGGCCTTCTCCAGCTACCTGATGGCCATGGCCCCGATCCTCATCGTCTACATCTTCGCCCAAAAGTGGGTCGTCGGTGGTGTGATGAGGGGAGCGGTGAAGTAAAACAGCGCAGGCGCTGCTTTACTTCACCGCGTCGAGCGAGACGAGCCGATTAAGGAAACAGCCCCGTGGGCTGTTTCCCGGCCCGGGCGGCCGGATAGGTCGCGTACTCGCGAGGTCATGTTGGGTCTGGCCGTAGGCCAGTCCTGAATTGCAGGACTCTGTGAAGTAAAGGTCCGCTTCCACCCAAGCCTCCTCCGGCTCTCACCGGAGGAGGCTCTTCTGTCCTGTTGCCATACTGGAAACCGCCACAATAAAGGCGACGGTCGGTTGATGTGGCGGTGGCGCACAAAGGTCATGTGGTTTTGCTCGTTGTGCGAATGAAAAAGTGACGAAACCGTACGGCTTACGGTGCAATTGAGCGCATCTGTTGTGTCGCCGTGCCACTGGCTTGTCCCGGTCCACATATCAACCGTTTGACGCGCGAACCGGGACAGAATCCGCTGTCCCGGTTCGCGGTTTCGGGCGATTTTCACGAACCGGGACAATTTTCATTGTCCCGGTATGAATGTCAATCGTTTTATGTGAAAACCGGGACAACATGTTGATTCCGGGATCGGCTCTATTCCGCCGATTTTGTATTACGGAGCATATGACCTGCGGAGATTGGCTTGTCCCTGTTTGTAAAAAAGGACAAAAATCGCGAACCGGGACAGCGGATTCTGTCCCGGTTCAGACGGCAATCGATTGACATACGAACCGGGCCAACGCCGAAGTCCGGAGCGGTTCCCGAGGCGGGGTTTGCTTGAAATCCGGTGTGCCAGCGAAATCCCCACCAGATTCCCGCAGGCGTGTCAACTAAATCATCTATCCCCGCACCAGTGGGTTCAAGCAGACAATCCAAGCGCGCCCGAAGTTGCTCTTGCGCGTCGCAATCAGAAGAACCGTTAATATGTGAGCTGCCGCAGGTCAGGTAGATTATGGTGGCGAAGTGGCGGCGGAACAAGCGGGCGAGCTCCTTCATAGGTTCGAGCCTCGAGTGCATCATCCACGAGCACAGGCGATATAGCCACACCCACGCCTCGAACAGGAGCATGAACCCTCTGCCGGGCTCGAAGCCGATCGTGATGTGCGGCTCCCGCCCGTCGCCGTCGGCGTCACGGAAGTCCGCAGACCCGACCCTCCAAGGCGACCGCAGCCGAAGCGCGGCGGTGAACAGGTGAGAGGCATCCATGCCTCCAACCTACCCGACCAACATCACCCCACGGCACAGTCACCCACCACAAACAGCGAAAGGGCCCATATGTTGCTAAATAGCATGTGCAGCTTATGAGAATTGAGCCGTAGCAGTGCCTTCCGGCTCTTTGCAGTTTTTGTTTCCGGCACACCAACGCAGTTCCCCAATGGAAATGTAATTCAGCGCTTTTTAGACTATGAGCAACAGGCAATGTAGACCATAAATAATGGAGGAGCCAACGATGACCACTTCACAACGCACAGTAATTCCAGATTCCATCCGCACCAACGGTGCCACCCCAAATCCGTGGTGGTCCAATGCGGTCGTTTACCAGATTTACCCGCGTTCCTTCCAAGACACCAACGGCGACGGCCTCGGCGATCTCAAGGGCATTACGTCACGGCTCGACTATCTGGCCGACCTCGGCGTGGATGTGCTGTGGCTATCCCCGGTATACAAGTCTCCGCAAGACGATAATGGCTACGATATTTCCGACTATCAGGACATTGATCCTCTGTTCGGCACACTCGACGACATGGATGAGCTGCTGGCCGAGGCCCACAAGCGCGGGCTCAAGATCGTGATGGATCTTGTTGTCAATCACACTTCCGATGAACACGCCTGGTTTGAAGCGTCCAAAAACAAGGATGATGAGCACGCCGACTGGTATTGGTGGCGTCCCGCCCGTCCCGGCACCACTGCCGGCGAGCCCGGTGCCGAGCCCAACCAGTGGGGCTCCTACTTTGGCGGTTCTGCATGGGAGTATTGCCCTGAGCGTGGCGAATACTACCTGCATCAGTTCTCGAAGAAGCAGCCGGACCTCAACTGGGAAAATCCGGCTGTGCGCCGCGCGGTATACGACATGATGAACTGGTGGCTTGACCGCGGCGTTGACGGCTTCCGCATGGATGTGATTACGCTGATTTCCAAGCGCACGGACCTGTCTGGCAAGCTGCCCGGCGAGTACGGTTCCGAGCTGGACGATCTGCCCGTGGGTGAGGAAGGCTATTCCAACCCGAATCCGTTCTGCGCGGACGGCCCTCGCCAAGACGAATTCCTGGCCGAAATGCGCCGTGAAGTGTTCGAAGGCCGTGAGGGCTTCCTCACCGTGGGCGAGGCTCCCGGCGTTACCGCACAGCGCAACGAATACATCACCGACCCCGCCAACGGCGAGCTGGACATGCTCTTCCTATTCGAGCACGTTGATTTTGACTGCGAAGGCGTCAAATGGAAGCCACTGCCACTTGACCTGCCGAAGCTCAAGAGCATTATGGCCGGTTATCGAGCGGCCGTGAAGAATGCAGGCTGGGCAAGCCTGTTTACTGGTAACCACGACCAGCCTCGCGTCGTTTCTCGTTGGGGTGATGACTCCTCGGAGGAATCTCGTGTGCGTTCGGCCAAGGCACTTGGCCTGATGCTGCACATGCATCGCGGCACCCCGTACATATATCAGGGCGAAGAGCTAGGCATGACCGACGCCCACTTCACGCGCCTAGACCAGTACCGTGACCTCGAGTCCCTGAACGCTTACCGTCAAAGGGTTGAGGAAGCCAAAGTGCAGTCGCCCGAATCGATGTTGGCGGGTATCGCCGCGCGCGGTCGTGATAATTCGCGTACCCCGATGCAATGGGACGGCTCTGTCTATGCCGGTTTCACTGCGCCGGATGCCGCTAAGGAGCCATGGATCTCCGTCAATCCCAACCATGCGGCGATCAACGCGGCCGGCGAATTCGACGATCCGGATTCGGTATATGCCTTCTACAAGCAGCTCATCGCGCTGCGCCACGACATGCCTGTCGTGGCGGCCGGCGACTGGCATCTGCTCGATGCGGATGACGCGCATGTCTACGCCTTCACCCGCACCCTCGGCGATGAGAAGCTGCTGGTCGTGGTCAACATGTCCGGCCGAACCGTTGATCTACCGCGCGAAACCGCCGAACTGGCCGCCGCCGGAATCACCGAGTCGAACGTGGTAATCAGCACGTATGATGCCCCGCACGCCGTGGCCTCCCTCGCCAACCGTGAGCTCGATCCTTGGGAGGCCGCCGTCATTCAGCTGTAGCGATTGGAGCGATTGTAGCGGATTGAGTACCTTTCTCCGTTCACAGAGATACTTCAGGGCTATTGCGAAATGCTATCCGCCTTGAAAGAGGTACCGTAACGTCAAAACCCCGAGTATAAGCGTTGAAAAATCAAGGCTTATACCCGGGGTTTTCGATGCTCGGTACCCCTGTGAAAAGCAGATAGCTGTCTGCAAGAGGCCGAATGTACCTCTGTGAAGCGAGATAGCCGGTGTCTCTCGGCATTGTGGTGCTTACAATGGAAAGCTATGGAACAAAAGGATGTTTTGAAGGCGCTGCAGCGTGATCATGCAGCCGAACTGAAGCTGGCCGCCAAACGTCTCAAAGGGACTGCCCGTCATACGGAAATTATCCCTTCGCCGGTATTGAGCGAGATGACCGGTCATGAGATTCTCCTGAAGCCGGAAAACCTGCAGGTCACCGGTTCCTTCAAGATTCGCGGCGCGTACAACAAGATCGCATCGCTCACCGAAGAGCAGATCGCCCGTGGCATCGTCACCGCATCCGCAGGCAACCATGCCCAGGGCGTGGCCTATGCGGCCCGTGAGCGTGGTGCGAAGGCCACCATCTGCATGCCGCAGATCACCCCGCCGCTGAAGGTCGATGCCACCAAGGCCTACGGTGCCGACGTGGTGCTGTACGGCGATGTGTTCGATGAATCCGCCGCCCACGCTGCTGAGCTCGCCGACAAGGAAGGCATGATTTACGTGCCGCCATTCGACGATTACGAAGTCATCTGCGGCCAAGGCACCATCGGTCTGGAGATCCTTGAAGACGTGCCGAACGTCACTGACGTGGTCGTGCCGCTCGGTGGTGGTGGCCTGGGTGCCGGCGTGGCGCTCGCCATCAAGACATTCAAGCCTGAAGTGCGCGTAATCGGTGCGATTCCGGAGGGCTCACCGGCCTGGAAGGACTCGCTGGCCGCGGGTCGTGTGTCTCCGGCTGACCATGTGGTTACCTCCGCCGAAGGTGTTGCGGTCAAGCACCCCGGCGACCTGCCCTTCGCTCTGATTAACGAGTTCCTGGACGATCTGGTCACCGTCACCGAGCGCGACATCAACGAAATGATTCTGCTCATGCTCGAGAAGCATAAGCTGGTGGTCGAGGCGGCCGGCGCCGTTTCGCTGGCTGCGCTGGAACACCTGAACCTGCGTTCGCGCAAGTTCGCCGCCGCCACCGGCCCGCACGTGGTGGTTCCGATTATGTCCGGCGGCAATATCGACACCGTGACCATGGGTGCGGTGATTCAGAAAGGTATGATCGCCCGCGGCCGCATCATGAACTTCGAGGTCGAGCTGCCGGATACTCCGGGCCAGCTCGTCAAGGTGGCCACCCTGCTTGCCGAGCAGCGCGCCAACGTCATTCAGCTTGATCACGACCAGTTCAAGGCATCCGGCCACTACACCAACGCGGTGTCTCTCGGCGTCACGGTCGAGACCAACGGCCCCGAGCACATCGACCGCATCCTCGCGGCACTCAGGGAAGCCGGATTCCAGCCCAAGCGCATCTACTGATTCCAATACCGCTGGCGGGAAGCCGCGCAGAAGTGTGCTCCAATACCTCCCGCTGGCGGGAGGTGGCGCAAAAGCGCCGGTGGGTGGTTAACCGACAATCATCAGTTGCTTAACCCACCCACCGGCGCTTTCGTTATGCTGAGGGCTACTTGTTCTCCGCAATCGTCTCGTCCACCAACTTCGGCAGGGCAGCGGCGATATCCTCATGAATCAAGCGGCTCGCAAGATGGTCATATTGCGTGTGACCCATATTCATAATGGTGATGGGCACGCCCGCCTGCGCGGCCACCGGCACAATGCTCGCCGCCGGGTACACCTCAAGGGTCGATCCGATTACCCATAGTTCGTCGGCTTTGGTGGCCAGACTGTACGACTTCTCCATCGCGCCGTCCGGCAACGCCTCACCGAAATACACCACATCGGTTTTGATAATGCCATTGCACGGCATATCGCCACGATACTTCAGTTTGCGATGGCAATGTGGGTCGGGCTCTTCATCCAAACGGGCCATGATGTCCGCCGTGGCATATTCCTGATGGCACTTCATGCAATGCGAGGTGCCGATAGTGCCGTGCAGGTTCACGATGACGTTGTCGCTGTTGCCGGCCTTCTCATGCAGCGCATCGAAGTTCTGCGTGGCCAGCAGCGTCAGCATGCCGGCTTGTTCCAGCTTGACCAGCGCCTTATGCGCAGTGCCGGGCTGCGCATTCCATACTGGCGATTCCTTTTGCCAGCGCCAGGAGTACTCGCGGTCCTCTTTGTTGCGCAGGAACAGATCGATGTCGTAAACGCTCATTTGGTCAGGATGCTTGGTCCACACACCGTCCGGACCGCGGAAATCAGGGATGCCGGCGGACGTGGAAATGCCCGCCCCGGTTAATACAGCAATCTTCTTGGTCATAACTACAGGTATACCCGCGATTCATGAACGAAATCCGATGACGGAGCGCTGTCATGCGCCGATTGTGCGCCGGCAGTGTGGTTGCCGAGAGATGAACGCAGGGCCGACAAGCTGAAAACTCTCGCGACACGCCAGCCGAATAGTGGATTTGATGCTTTTCAGAAACATTTGAGGGGTTAACCTAGCCTCATCAGAGCAAAGTGGGCTCTGTGCGACACGCCGAGGGAACCGCGCTGTTATGCCGATTCCTGGGGTTTTTGCGTGCCTTGATTTGCGTGAATCCGGACATGCGTGTAAGTTATTCACCTGTTGCCGCTCAGCGCGGCGGGTTCCTTCCTCTGG
>ERZ827496.804-NODE-804-length-41291-cov-7.233364_pt1 | contig 41291 bp, 41 predicted proteins | sample MGYA00519769_ERZ827496 | MGnify/ENA primary metagenome ERZ827496 (study PRJEB31778, sample SAMEA3449327) | human gut metagenome | biome: human gut; feature: human-associated habitat; material: faeces | place: United Kingdom | collected 2010/2012 ...
CTAACACTTCAAATATTTTTTCTATTTCACTTGCTTTTCCTTTTGCCAATACTGTCAAACAATTCTCTATTGTTTCTTTTGATATTTGGTGTGTTTCTAACACTTCAAATATTTTTTCTATTTCATTTGCTTTTCCACTTGCCAATACTGACAAACAATTTTCTATTGTTTCTTTTGATATTTGATGTGTTTCTAACACTTCAAATATTTTTTTTATTTCTAAATAATTATTTTTAAATAAAATTATTGAACATTTTGCAATTTTTTCTAATGAAATATTATTAGTAGTTAAAACCTGCAAATTTTTATCAATCTTGTCTATAATTCCTTGTTTTAATAACGTCTTATTTTTAGTTAATTTACTTATTTGTTCCTGTGTAAAACCATATTTTTTTAATATTTCTATTAATTCTTCTTTATTTACCATACAATTTTAACTCCTACTGTTTATTATATAATTCTTCATTTATCAGCATCATTTGTATAGTTTTATTAGAATAACCTTTTTCTTCCATTTTCTTTATCTTATTTTTTAAAGCCACAGTTGTTTCTAAAAAAATTTTTATGTTATTTTCTAATATTGGATATATTAAAAAATTTTTTTCTTTTAAATAATCTAATGTTTGCTTTACAAAGATTTCTTCATTTGTTAAAAATTCTATAATTCCATCATTATATCTTTCTTTTAACTCTTTAATTTGTTTCTCACTTATCCCATATTCTTTTAAATATTTCATTCAATTTCACCTTTCAAATACCACATATGTTCAGAAACTATTTTAAGTTCAACTATATTTCCAATTAATTTTTTATCACCTTCAAAAATAACAACTTTATTACTATCTGTTCTACCAGTAAGCATATCATCATTATTTTTGCTAGTACCTTCAACTAAAACTTTTTGTGTAGTTCCAACATATTTTTGATTATTTTCTGCAATTTGGCTTTCAACTAAGGCTTTTAATTTATTAAATCTTATATGTTTTTGTTCTTCTGGAACTTGATTTTCCATTTTATTACCAGGTGTTCCAACTCTTCTTGAATAAATAAACATATACACTTGCTCGAATTTTACTTTTTCTACCACATCTAGTGTGTCTTCAAACTCTTCATCTGTTTCACCTGGAAAACCTACAATTATATCTGTTGATAATGTTATGTTTGGAATTCCTGCTTTCATTTTTTCTACCAAGTTTAAATATTGTTCCTTAGTGTATTTTCTGTTCATTTCTTTTAATACTTTTGTATTTCCAGACTGTAGTGGCAAGTGTACTAATTTGCATACTTTATCACATTCTGCAATTGCTTTTATAACATCATCTGTAAAATCTTTTGGATGTGGTGATACAAATCTGATTCTTTCTATTCCATCTATTTTATTTACTGCTCTTAGTAATGTTGCAAATGAATTTACCCCTTCATATTCTTCAAATTCTATGCCTTTTTCTCTTTCTACTCTTAAATATGAATTAACATTTTGGCCTAAAAGTGTAATTTCTTTATATCCTTGTTTTGCAAGTTCCCTTACTTCTTCAATTATTGCTCTAGGTTCTCTGCTTCTTTCTCTTCCACGTACATATGGAACTATGCAATAACTGCAGAAATTGTTACATCCATTCATTATTGTTACAGATGCTTTTATGCTACTATCTCTTTTTATTGGTAGTCCTTCATATACTTTTCCATCTATGTCTAGTATATCTTCTAATTTTGTTTTATTTTCTATAACTTCATATAAATCTTGTGGAAATTTGTGTAGTGTGTGTGTTCCAAATATTATGTCTGTATAAGGATAACTTTCTTTTATTTTGTCTGTGATGTGTTTTTCTTGCATCATGCATCCACCAATTGCTATAATTGTTCCACGTTCTTCTTTTATTTTTTTAAGTTCTCCTAATTTTCCAAATAATTTATCTTCTGCATTTTCTCTTACACAACATGTGTTAAACAATGCTAGGTCTGCTTCTTTTTGATTTTCTGTTCTAGTATATCCCATTTTTTCAAGCATTCCGCATAGTTTTTCTGAGTCGTTTTCGTTTAATTGGCATCCCATTGTTAGTATACTATATTTTAGGTTTTTATTTTCATTTATTTTTTTTACTTTTTCGATGTATTCTTTTTGTATATTTATTTCGTTTTCTGTGTTCAATTTTTACTCCTACCCTTCATTTTCTATTCTAATTCTTTCATTGCTTGTTCGTATTGTTCTTTATTTGGTGCTTTTCCATGCCATTCTGCTTTATTTTCCATAAAAGATACGCCTTTTCCTTTTATAGTTTTTGCAATAATACACACTGGTTTTCCTTTAACATTTCTGGCAACATCAAATGCATCTATAATTTCTTGATAATTATGTCCATCTATATTTATTACTTGAAATCCAAAACTTTTGAATTTTTCATCAATTGGATATGAACTCATTACTTCTTCAATTGTCCCATCTATTTGTAAATTATTATTATCTACTATCACACATAAGTTATCTAATTTGTATTTATTCGATGCCATTGCTGCTTCCCAAACTTGCCCTTCTTCTATTTCTCCATCTCCCATTATGCAATACACTCTATAGTCTTTTTTATCTAATTTTCCGGCAATTGCCATTCCATTTGCAGCAGATAATCCTTGTCCTAGAGAACCTGTTGTCATGTCAACGCCTGGTATTTTTTTCATATCTGGATGTCCTTGTAATCTGCTATCAATGTGTCTTAGTGTTTTTAATTCTTCTATATTAAAATATCCTCTGTTTGCTAATGTTGAATATAATGCTGGTGCGCAATGTCCTTTTGATAAAACAAGTCTATCTCTGTTTTCATCTTTTGGATTTTCTGGATTTATATTCATTTCATAAAAATATAAGACTGTCATTATATCTGCAATTGATAGTGAACCTCCTGGGTGGCCAGAGTTCCCACCAAATACTGCTTCTATAATTCCTCTTCTAATATTTTTTGAAATTTTGCTTAATTTTTCTATATCATTTATCTTTTCCATAATTCTTCCTCCTATGTTTTGCAATTATGTTGATTGCTTTTATATTATATAATTTTTATTCATTTTATTCAACCTTTTTAATATAATTTATGGTATAATAACTACAAATTGTAATTGTGAAAGGTGTGATTATATGTTTGAAAAATATCTTAATAAAACTGAACTTATTGAAAATTTACAAGTGCTTATAAAAATCCCAAGTGTTCATGCAGAATCTTCTGTTCCTAATGAACCCTTTGGGCTAAATACTGTTAAGGCTCTTGAATATGTTTTAGATTTAGGCAAAAAATTAGGATTCAAAGCTAAAAATATTGATGGATACTGTGGTTATATTGAATTCGGGGAAGGCTCTGAATTAATTGGAATTGTTGGACATTTAGATGTTGTGCCAGAAGGAGAAAATTGGACCTATCCTCCATTTGATGCACGCATCGAAGATAATAAAATTTATGGTAGAGGTGCTATTGATGACAAAGGTCCAGTTATGGCAAGTTTGTATGCTATGAAGGCAGTTATGGACTATTGTTCTGAAAATAATATTTCTATAAATAAAAGGGTACGATTAATTTTAGGTCTAAATGAAGAAAGAGACTGGAAATGCATTAATTATTATAAAGAACATGAGGAAATTCCTTCTATAGGATTTAGTCCAGATGCAGACTTTCCTTGTATATATGCAGAAAAAGGTTTATTGTCTCCATTTTTAATTATGGACTATTCTAATTTTAAAGATAAAGATATCATTTTAAGTGATATAAACTGTAATAATAATCCTTTAAATGTTGTACCTAAATATTGTAGTTGTACAATTTCTGTTAAAAATAATATTGACATTGATGATGTTATTTCTTTTGTACGAAGTGTTATTAATGAACCATCTTTTAAAATTGATATTGAAATTTTAAATAATAATCAAATAAAACTTATATCTCGTGGTGTTCAAGCACATGCCGCACATCCTGATTTAGGTATAAATGCTATAACTAATTTGATTATTATTTTGGATAAATTATTTAAGAATTATGATATTGTTATACCTTTATTTGATTTATTTACTCAATATATTGGTCTTGATTATAATGGAAATAAATTAGGAATTAATGTTCCTGATGAGTCTGGAGAACTTACTTTAAATGTTGGTAAATTTTATTTTAAAGATGATGAATTAAAAATTGGATTTAATTTAAGAGTTCCTATTAATACTACCTTTGAATTTATAGCCAATAAATTTACAGAAGTTAGTAAAAATTATAGTGATGTTCATTGTGAACTTGGTGGTAAAATGAATCCTTTATATGTTCCAAAAGATTCATATTTAGTTAAAACTCTTTGCAAAATTTATAATGATGTTACTAATTCTAATGCAGAACCTATTGCTATTGGTGGTGCTACCTATGCTCGTGCTTTTGATAATTTTGTTTCTTTTGGTGCCAATTTACCTGGTCAAAAAGATATGTGCCATCAAACTGATGAGTTTGTTTCTATTGATAATTTACTTTTGGCATATGAGATTTATTGTAGGGCTATTTATGAACTTTTACATTAAGAAAGTTGTATAACTTTCCTAATATATAAAAAACCAGAATTAAGATTTTGTACGCAGTGCAAACTGCTACAAAATCTAATTTCTGCCATATTTATCTTCTACAGAAAGTTATCATACTATGATAACTTTCCTAGAATATAAAAAAAGAGGGATTTAGGTTCGTAGACCCATAATCCCTTTTATTCTCCAAAAATTTCTTTAAATTCTTGTTCATTTATTTTCTCTTGAGCAAGCAATGTCTGAGCAATAGCATCTAATTTATCTCTATGTTCAATCAATAACTTTTGTGCATTATTATATGCCTCATCAATTAATGATTTAACCTCTGCTCCAATTTTATCACCAATATTTTCTCCAAATACAAACATATCATTTTGCTCTTTTCCTTGGAAGTCAATTGGTCCTAAATTGTCGCTCATACCGTATTTTGTAACCATTTCTCTTGCTATTCTTGTTGCAACTTCTATATCGTTACTTGCACCTGTTGAAATATCATCTAAAACTAATTTTTCTGCCGCTCTACCACCAAGTAATGCTATAAGTTTTTCTTTCATTTCTGTTTTAGAAATATAATATTTATCTTCATCAGATTTGTACATTGTATATCCACCTGCAACACCTCTTGGTATAATTGATACTTCTTTTACATCTGTTTGTGTTGGTAAATATCTACTTACAACCGCATGTCCTGCTTCGTGGTATGCAGTTAATTTTTTGTCTTTTTCTGAATATACTCTTGTTTTCTTTTCTAGTCCTACTGTTACCTTTTTTACTGCTTCTTCTATATCAGAGTTTTCTATTTCATCATGTTTGTTTATTGTTGCTATAATTGCTGCTTCATTTAAAATATTAGCAAGTTCTGCACCTGTAAATCCTGCAGTGTCTTCTGCTATACTTTCTAGGTTTACATCATCAGAAAGTTTTTTATCTTCCGCATGAATTTTTAAAATTTCTAATCTTCCTTTTAAATCAGGTACTGGAATTGTTATTTGTCTATCAAATCTTCCTGGTCTTAATAATGCTTTATCTAGCATTTCAGGTCTATTTGTTGCTGCTAATACTATTATAGTTTCTTCTGAACTGAATCCATCCATTTCAACTAATAATTGATTTAGTGTTTGATTGTTTTCTGTTTCTGCTCCACTGTTTGATGTTCTTCTTGCTCCTATTGCATCAATCTCATCTATAAACACTATACATGGAGATAATTTTCTTGCTCTTTCAAACAATTTTCTAACTCTTGATGCACCAAGTCCTGCAAACATTTCTATAAATTCTGAACCACTCATTGAAATAAATGGTACATCTGCTTCTCCTGCAATTGCCTTTGCTATCAATGTTTTACCTGTTCCTGGTTTTCCATATAATAAAACTCCTTTTGGAATTTTTGCACCCATTTTACTGAATTTTTCTGGTTTTTTCAAAAAGTCTACTATTTCTATTAATTCTTCTTTTTCTTCGTCAAGTCCTGCAACATCTTTAAATTTTATTTTTGTTTTTCTTTCTGTATCATCATATACTTGTCCTTTTTCTCCCAAACCTTGCATTTTGAATATCATTACAAATAATGCTACCATTACAATTGTTGGAAGTAAACTTAATAATGCTGTTGATAAAACTACTAATGTACTTTTTGGTTTTTGTATTAACTCTATTTCATTTCCTTCTGCTACTTTTTGTTGTACTAATTCGATAAATGCTTCTGTGTTTGGAACTATAGATTTCTTTTCTTCATCTATATTTTTCATTTTTACTTTTACCGATGTACTTCCAACTGACATTTCTATTTTTTCTACATTTCCATATGATATCTCTTTTATTAGGTCTGTATATGCTAATGTTTTATCATCTTGATTTTGATTTTTGCTAACAAAATACATTGATATACCTACCATTATTACTAGAATAACCCCTAATATTATTGATGATATTAGTATTTTCTTGTCATTCTTTTTGTTTTGGTTTTTATCCATTTATTTTTTTATTCCTTTCTTTCTTGTTTTTTACGCATTTGAGCCTTCTGGTTCTTCTCCGTCATTATCTTTTTCTTCTTGTTCTTTATTCTGTTCTTCTTTTTTCTTTTTGTCTTTTTTGCTTTCTGGTTTTTCTCTCTTTTCTTCTTTATTTTCTTCTTTAATTTGTTTTTCTACTTCAACTATTTTTTGAACTTCACCTTGTTTCTTGTTAAATTCTGTTTTTAAAATAAATATTGCAGCCATTATATATATTGAAGCTATTAATGCATATAATACCTCAAAATATGATATTTGATATGGGTAAAATGCATTTATTGCTATATATATAATATTTAATAATGCAGGTAATGTTATTGCATATATTGCCATATTAAATATTGCTACATATCTTATTTTTAGTTTTAATATCATTGTTGCTAAATATCCAAAAATACTTATAATTATGATGTAGAATAGTAGGTTTATTAAATAAATCACAAATGAGTATATTAATAGTGATGCAAATAAACTAAAATATAAATTCATTATTCCATTTCCATTTAAATAATCTAATAGTGATTGTTTATTGAATTCTGTTATTCCCATTTGTCCAAACAAGTCTTTGTAATTATAATCTGTTGTTCCGTTTGTACCAGATTGTTTTAACATTAATTTGTTTTTTAAAATTATTACTGCATTTTCTTCATCACTTGTTTCTTCTATATATTGATTAATTTGTTGTTGGTCATCTGTTTTTGTATCTACTATAATTTTTCCAAAGTTTTCATTTTCATCTATTATTGCTTCTTCTGCTCCAACTTGTAATGTATCTTCTTTATATGTTAATTCTGGTATTTTTTTGTCTATATATTTTGCTACTTCTTTTACTTTTAGACTTGTTCTATATACAGTTGCAAATGATGATATTACTCCTATAATTAATACTAATGTCATTAAATATATTATCGCTCTTCCTAATCCTTCTGCTGATAATTCTGGATATTTTTCTATTTTGTTTATTGAATACCAAATCTTTTTAAAAAATCCTTTATTCATTTTTTCTTCTTTTTCTGTTTTTTTGTTTTCTGTTTCACCATCTTGTTTTTCTTTTATCTCTTTTTTGCTTTCTATTTTTTTATTTTGTGCTTTTTCTTTTTTTGTTTTTTCTTGAGGCTCTTTTTTCATTTCTTCACATTCCTTTCTTAGGTTCCATTTGAATTGTGGTTATTTCAATTCCATTCCCTTTTAACGCTACTATCAACGTGTTTTATGTTTGCATTAAAAATCACTTCATCTCCTATTTTTATATCTTTTCCGGTTATATCAACTGTAACATGATATGTTCCAACTCTTCCCAATATAGGACAATTTTTATTGTTTATTTTTACATACATTTGTTGTTTTTTTAATGCATCTTTTATATCTCTTACAATATATCTTATTTTGTCAACAGTTCTAAACATATCCCTTCCGGTTTGGATATTTATTCCGTCCATATATCCTGTTGGGATTATTGCAACTGTTGTGTTTCTTTTTGTTGTGTATGCATTTGAATAACCTACATTAAATCCTTTTGGTAATTCTTTTATTTCTGCTACATTTGATTTTAAATATCCTACTTTTTTTAGTCCCATTGTGTTTTTAAATGATATTCTTCCTGTAAATGCTGAACCTATTCTTACTGCATTTAAATGCATTTGTGGGAATTTTATAAATGCTGATGTATTACATACATGCAATATTCCTGTTTCTATTTCATTCATTTTTAATGTTTCTACACAATCTATAAATCTATTAAATTGGGTTTTTGTGTATTTATCGTCATAGTATGCGTTTGAAAAATGTGTGAAAGTTCCTTCTATTTTTATATTTTGCAATGGTTTTATTGTTTTTATTATTTCTTCTCTATTACTATATATAAATCCATATCTTCCAAACCCTGTATCTATTTTTAAATGTACTTTTATTTTTTTGTTTAGTTCTTGTCCTACTTTTTCAACTGTTTCTGCTGCTTCTTTTGAGCCTATTGTTAAAATTATATTATTTTCTACAAGTGTTTGTATGTCTTCTTTTATTGCAGTTGAAGATAACATTAATATTTTTGCGTCTGTTTCTTCAATTCCTGCTTGTCTTATTTTTAGCGCTTCTTCAATTGTTGATACTGCTAAAAAGTTTATACCATTGTCTATTAAAAATTTTGAGTATTCTTCAATTCCTAAGCCATATCCATTTGCTTTTACTACTGCTATTATTTTTACTTTTTTTCCATTGTCGTCTGGTAAATTTGTTTCTGCATATTCTTTTATTTTTTGTATGTTATATCTTAAATCTTCTTTATTTATAACTACTGCTTTCACATTTTCCTCCGTTTTTTCAACCAATTGGGACGTTGTTCATTTGGTTGAAAAATTTTTGATTATTTTCAGCCATTACGTATACGTCCCTGATGGTTCTAATGGTCTATTTTTTTATGTTTCTTTTTATTTGTCTTAATGTTCTAAATGCCTTTTCTGAGAATTTGTATAATCTATATTTTACTGGTTTAAATGGTATGTATATTTCACCTATAAATTCTGTAAATTTTGCTCCAAATCCTTTTTTAAATCTGTATAATCCATATTGTGGATGATTTTCATCAACAACTCCTGATACACCTCTAAAATCATATATATCATCATGTCTTGCTATTGCCATTTTTATCATTTCCCATTGCAATAAATAATTTGGCATTAAATTTCTGTGTTGATTACTACTTGCTCCGTATAAGTACCATGTTTTGTTTCCATAGAATATTGGTATTACCCCTGATATTGGTTTTCCATCATAATAAGCCATTAATAATTTCATATGTCCACCTGGTACCATGTTGTCATACATTTTTTCAAAATATGATAATGGTCTTGTTATAAATCCATCCCTGTTTCCTGTTTCTATCATTATTTTGTGGAAGTCTTTTAAATCTTCTCTTGTTCCTTCTTTTACTGTTACGCCTTTTCTTCCTGCTAAACGGATATTATATCTCCATTTTTGGTGGAATCCTGCCATTACTTCTTCTTCTGTTTTATCTTTTATGTCTAGTCTAAATACAAATCTTGGTTGTATTTCGTCTTTGAAGTCTTTTGCATCATCTTTTATTTTGTATCCTAAATTTGTTACTATATCTCTAAATGCTTGGTCTTCTTTTTCTATATCTGGTTCTATTCTAAGTCCAATTGCATTATATTTTTTTGCTAATTCCTTTGCGCCGTCTGTTAGTTGTTTCATTACTGATATGTCATGTATGTCACACACTGGACCTCTTGATGCGTACATAATATTGCCAAATATTGGCATTTTTCTTATCCATACACATAGTGATCCTATTATGTTTTTGTCTTCGTCTTCTGCTAGTATTACTTCTGGTTTCCAGTTTGGTTTCTTTACTTCTGCCCATTCTAGTGATTGTTGAAAGTTACATCTTTCGTTTCCTTCTAAAAATTTTTTGTATTGTTGTTTCGATTCTTCGTCTTCTACAAATCTCATTCTTATTTTTTCCTCCTAATTTATTTGCAATTATTCATATTTTACACCAGACAAGGTTTTTTTACAAGTTATTGTTCTGTTTTTTGCAAAATTTCTTTTAATCTATCAGTTTGTTTTGTTAAATATAAATAACCTATCAACGCTTCAAATGCTGTTGAATACATATAATCTTGAACATTAGCATTTTTAGGTAAATGATGATTTTCTGCATTTCTTCCTCTTCTTACAATATCTTGTTCCTTTTCTGTTAAATCATCATATATCTTTTTTAATGTCTCGGCTTGTGCTTGTGCCTTAACATGTTTTATTGCCTCTATATGTAACGCATGTGGTTTTAATTTCGTTTCATTTACTAATTTTGTTCTTATATATAATTCATATACGCAGTCTCCGACATATGCCCAAGTTAGTGGTGGCATCATATTTACTTCTTGTTCATCTTTTTTTAATTCTATATAATCGTTCAATATTTTTATTCCTTTCATTTTTTACCGTTACAATTTACAGTTTCTTAAATTATTATTTGCTAAGTCATTCCAATTTAGTAATTATAACTATCTTCCAATATCTTTTTAGTTTGATTTACTGAATTCATTATATTGTTCATGTTCTTTTGTTTCTTGCTCAGTTATATTGCTTGATAAATTATCTTGCTTATAATAATCTGTAAATTGCTTGTGCTTTTCTTTAGAATTACTTACCGGCAATGCTTTTGCTTTATTTTTTAACATCGTGTTTTTAAATCTACTTATAAGATTTATCCACTTATTTTTTCTTTCCATTTTTTTTAAATATTTATCTAAATTTTTATCAATTGGTTTTAATAGTGCATCAATTTCATCATCTCTTCTAAATAAAAAATTATTATATATTTCATCAAATGATTTTTTCCCACAAAAATTTTCTAAAAAATCTTCCATAAACTTTACATCATTATTAAGATATATTTTCATAAGAATATTAGAATCTTTAGTATATTTTATCATCATTGGTTCTAATTTTGAAAAAAGTCTGTTTCCTTGCCTATAATTTCTTGGCTTTTCTCCACTTATTTTGCACGCAATATAGTCTGTAATTCCTTCATTTATTTCATTAGAAAATCTTAGGCTTCCATCACCTGCAATTCCATTTACTGTTCTATGTCCGTTGCTGTCAAATTTGCTAGATAGTGTATGTAAAACTTCATGAATAACTGTATGTTTTGTAGCATATGGGCCAAGATAGCTTTCTCCATTACGATTAAATCCTTCTAATTTTTCATTGTCATAATCTGATTTTCCATATGCTTTTAGCAAATCTGTAATATAATCGTATATATGAATTTTTTAAAAAGCTTTTTCCACTCTTTCTGTAGTAGTATATTTCATTAATTCTGAATTATATATTTTATATTTTGCTTCATTTACTAAATCGTAATTCATCATTTTTCCTCTCTAATCTCTTAATTAACCTTTTCTATTGTTACTTTTCCTAATTTTCCGTTTTTAAACTCATCTAATATTAATCTTGATGTCTTTTCTTCGTCTATTTTTCCTCCTGTCATCATGCATCCTCTTTTTTTGCCTATTTCTAGCATAATTTCATAAATATTAGCGTTTTCAGGTTGTTCTTTTTCTAGTGTTTGTTCTATAAATTTTTCGTCTATTTTATATCTATCACATAATTTTGTTCTATAATTTTCTAATAAAAATTTCGTTAATTGATATGCTATTTCTATCTTATCTAATATTTCTTCTTTTATTGAACCTGTAAAACACAAGTGTAATGCCACTTCTTCACTTTCAAATTTTGGCCATAAAACTCCTGGTGTATCCAGTAGTTCTATTTTTTCGTTTATTCTAATCCATTGCTTTTGTTTTGTAACTCCTGGTTTGTTTCCAACTCCTGCTGTTGTTCTTTTTGATATTCTATTTATAAATGATGATTTACCAACATTTGGTATTCCTAATATCATTGCTCTTATTTTTCTTCCTGTTCTTCCTTTTTCTGCATGAGCATCTAAATCTATTTGCATTATTTTTTCTATTTGTCTAATACATTCGTCTATTCCTCTTCCTGAGTTTGAGTCTACCAATACTGCTGGTATGTTTTTCTTTTTGAAATGTTCAACCCATAATTTGTTTTGTCTGTCATCTGATAAATCGCATTTATTTAGTACTATTATTTTCTTTTTATTTTTTGTTATTTCTGCAATATTTGGATTTTGACTTGATATTGGTATACGTGCATCTAATAGTTCTATTACTATATCTATTAATTTTAAGTCTTGTATTATTTGTTTTTTTGTTTTTTCCATGTGCCCTGGATACCAATTTAGACGGACCTTACTTTTATCATTATCATTATTTTTCTTTTCTGCTCTAATTTTTCTTTTTTGGTACATATCCATTTAAATCACTTCCTTTTTGTAATTTGTATACCCTATTTTATGGTATATTATTTACTTATATCTCTTGTATTTAAAATCCATAATATTTTTTCACATTGTCATATGATAGCTTTTCAAAAAATATTTTTCCAGTAATAGTTGGTTTTAGTTGTCGTACACTATCTATGTTAAATGAAATTAATCCATCTTTTTCATAGCAATCCCTAATATATACAAAAAATAAAGGATTTATTTTATATCCAGAAATTCTGCCATTTCCGCCTCTTTCTTTTCTTGATTGTAGTTTTTCTTTTTTTATACATACGGTGTTTTCTTCTATTGATGCACCCATATTTTCCAAAAATCTCTTTAGTGCTTTTGGAGTCCACACTTTATAATGATTTCTTCCGGCTGGGCGTATTTCACCTTCTAAATTTGCCCATATTGATATTTGATTTACAGGCATCATAACTAAATTACCATAACAATCTTCTGTGCATAAAACATCTGCATATTTTTTTCTATAATTATTTGTTACTGCTAAATTAACACTTTCTTCAGAAAATTCATTAATATTATGTCCCATTGATTCAAAGAAATTTAAATTTTTTTGTTCTAACAGCATATCTTTAAATTGTGGATATCTTTCAATAAAGTTATCAGTTATTTTTATTTTTCCATCTTCTCCATATTTTGGTAGATCAGGTTCACTTGCTTTTGCACCTTGCTCTTTAAATTCTATTGTATAAATATTTAAATCCATTACTGTTATTAAGGCACTATCAATACCATTGCATCCACCTGCTTGAATCAGCATACGGCTCTTATCACTGTTATAGTAGACATATCTTGGAACTAATGAATATGATTTTAGTAATGCTTTTATATTTTTATTTATCATATCATTGTTGTTGTTTAAACAAATGTGGAACTGGTTTAACTCAAACATATTCGCTAATGTTTGAGCATAAACACATTCACTAAATACTGCTGGTTGAATATTTTTTCCAGTTTCGTAGCTTTTTGCTATTTGATTTGCTAAAGCAGGACATTTTTTCTCTATTTGTAGTAAATCCATCAAATTTCTTCGTGCAATTGCTTTTTTCCACAAATTGTTTCTTGTTCTTTTATCATAAATTACTTCTTGCTTTTTTATTGTATAAAATTCTTTCATTATTTCTGATTGCAATTTTGTTAATGGTATTTCACTCATATTTTGTCTTATAATTAATCAATTATTTTAATTAGTTGATTAACCCCTTTCTTTTATTATTTTTTATTGTTCTTTATATTAAAAAAATTATTTGAATGAATATTGTCAAAAACCTCAGCGTTTTCATTAATTTTTAAAATATTTAATATCATGTTATTAATTTTATTTTTGTATTCTTCTGGAAATTTTATGTTTTCTTGTTTTTCTCCTGCATTTAATTTGAATTTTTTGTATTGACTTTCTTTGTTAATCATATCTATCGCGATGTTTTTGAATTTTTCTTTTTCCTTGCTATCTAAAAGATTTAATGGTATTGGCATTTTTTCCAGTAATCCTTTGGGATATGTTATCCCTCCATCATAAATTCTCCACCACCAATATGCAAAACTTGAATTTATTACGCAATATACAAAATAAAATGCATCCTCTTCTTCAAAATTTAATGTAATTGATCCTTTTCTAGCTAATTTTTTTGAGGAAGCCGTTGTGTTGTATCTGCATGTATTTGGCATATTAATTAAAAATTTATTTGCATCTTTGGTTATTAAATCTTTTATAGTATATTGAGAATTATTAATCCAACTTTTATATATTTGGCTTAATCTTTTATCTATTTTTTTAAATTCTTTATTTTTTTCATCAATAATTTGATATTCATTTGGAAGTACTTTTTCTAAAACTTTGCATTTTAGCAATTTATTTCTTTCTTCGTTTTTGAATCTGATCATTGGAGTAATTTTAAATCCTTTTTTGTCATCTGATTTTTTTAATAAAGTTATTGCTGCTCTAACCGAATTTGATGTATTAGTATTAAAAATGCCATGTTTTCTACCACAAAAGATATTTCCTGGTACATTGTCAAAATCAACTATAAATCCATTTCCATATTTGCACATATTTTGTCTTAATGAATAAAATTTGTTTCCCGAAATAAAACTATATGGTGTTATTATAACTGTTGATTCACTTTGTTTAAAAATCTTGTCCATGAAGGCTGAATAATATTCATGTGAATCCTCTATAACTTTTGATTCATTCCATTCTTTTTTTATCTCTTTGAAATTTGCGTATGGAGGATTTGCTATTGTTTTGCAATTATTTGGAAGTACTATATTTTTATTTAAAAAATCGCCACATATATCATGTATTTTGTTTTTTAAGTCATTTCCATATTTTTTTATTATTATAGTTTTACATATTTTTAGTGCAATTTTGTCTGAGTCATATAAATATACTCTTCCAGCCTTTAATACTTCTTTGGCTTGTTTTTCTCCTATGTATTCTAGATATGTTAGTATAAGTTTGCCTGTGCCACATGCAACATCGCATATATTTTCGCCTTCACATTTTGAAAGCCATTCACTCATTATAAGTGCTACATCATCTGGCGTATAATATTGTCCACTTTTTTTCTTTTTTATTTTATCTTCTATTGCTAGACCAATTTCATACAGTTCACCAAAGTTTTTTGTATCTAAGAATTCATTTTTTCCTTTTTTCAAAACATATTCACAAATTTCGTTCCATGTTTTTTCCAAACCTATTTCTTTTATGTCTTCAATATATTGTTTTAAATTGTATTCGCTGTATTTTTGCATATTTTTATTCATTTTTTATCCTTTCGTGCATACCTCTAAACTTTGACAAATTTATAAACAAATCCGAAAATTTTATATTTTTGTTTTGTTCTTACAAAGTTCTATAATTATTTTTGTCTGCCCTATCATCTAATTTTCTATCAAATTCTTCGTTTTTGTAGAACCAATCTGTTTTCTTATCTGTTGGATTTTCTTTTCTATTTTTATCTAAAAGTAAGTCTATTAAAACTGCTAAAGGTAATATTATTCCTATCATAGAAAACATTAAATCTGTACTTTGTGCAACTGTTAATGCATCATGTGACATTATACTTAATTTATTAGTTACATCATTTCCAAAATATAATGCATGTATTGTAAGATATAAAAGGCTTCCTAGCAATTTTCTTTTTACTATTAATACCAAGCATAATAAAGTTGCAAATAATATTGCAATTTCAAATCCTTCATTTATTGGTGTCATTCCTAAAAAGTCTTTTCCCATTTGTGACGCTATAGTTATTATAATTCTTATAATCCAGAATACTATCATAAACATTACTAATAAATATGTTGAAAATTTTTTCATAATTTTTTTCTCCCTTTTTATTTGCTTTTTTGAATAAATTTAAAGCTTTCATATGCAATGCGATTTTATATATTAGGAAAGTTGTATAACTTTTCTAATATATAAAAAAGAGCGGAGTATCCGCCCTATTCTTAAAATTAATCTACAAAATCAAAATCATCTTTAAATTTTTCTTTGAATATTTCAAATACTTTGTTTAATGTTTCTTCATCTTCTACACTTACATATGATTCTTCTTCTGAATCTTCGTCATCATTGTCTTCTACTTTTAGTATTACTACTTCTCCTTCGTCTTCCTCTCCATCTTCTGTTATAGGTAATAATACAACGTATTCTTCATCATCTAAATCAATTAAATCTAAGAATTCAAATTTTACCTCGTTTCCATCTTCGTCATTTAATATTACTATATTATCTAATTCGTCTCCTTCGTAATTTTCGTTCATAATTTAATTCTCCTTTCAAATTTATTATCAATATAATATCGTATTTTATGAATTTTTGCAACTGTTTTTTAATTTTTTTTATTTATATATGTTTCTAAAATATATACTGCAGATATAGTATCTACAATATCTCTTTTTTTATTCTTATTGACTTCTAAAAAATTCATTGTTTTATGTGCAGCTACAGTTGTTAGGCGTTCATCTATAGTTTCTATTTTCATTTTGTTGTATTTGCATTTAAGTTTATGTATAAATTGTTCTGTTCTTTCTGCTCTAACTGTTTTTTCACCTTTCAAATTATATGGCATTCCTACAACCAATGTGTCAACTTCATATTTTTCTAATATTTCGTCTAATCTTCTTAAAACTATTTTATCTGAATTATTTCTTTGTATCGTTTCTAAACCTTGTGCTGTTATATTTAGCGGATCTGTTATTGCTATTCCAACACGTGCATCTCCATAGTCTATTCCTAATTTTCTCATTATTCGTCCTCTAATCCTAAGCCAATATAACTTTTTACCATTTTTTCTAGTAATTCGTCTCTTTCTATTGTTCTAATTTTGTTTCTTGCATCATTATAACTTGTTATATATGTTGGATCTCCTGATAAAATATATCCAACTATTTGGTTTATTGGGTTATACCCTTTTTCTGTTAATGCTGCATATACATCTTTTAATATTTCTTTTGCCTTTGTGTTTTCTTCTCTTTCAACTTGAAAGCTCATTGTTTTATCAAAATCCATTGTTATTGCTCCTTTCATTTAATTATTTACAATAATATAAATAAAATTTATATTATTGTAAATAGATTATATATTAGTAATATTACTTTCGTTTGCATCACAATTGTCTAAGTATTCTTCTTGTTTCTTTAATACTTCTTCAAGTCCTGTTCCTTTGTAATATGTTGATAGTGTAAAGTTTAATTTTGGGCATACTTCCATTTTTTTGCTTTTCTCTTCTTCGTCATTGTTTTCATTTAAACTAATTATTGTATTTTCTAGTTTTTCTTTTAATTCGTTTATAAATTCTGCTACTCCGTTAAGTTCTACTCCTGAAAAGGCTATTACAAATTTAGGTCCCATATATCTTACATATACATATTGTGTAGATATATTTTGTTTTATGTATTCACTTGTTCTTTCTATTACTTTGTTTCCTAGTTCTCTACAATATTTGTTATTTATTTCTTCAAGATTTATTATTTTATACATACATATTGTTGATGTTGTATATTGGTCTATTATTTTTCTTCCTTCTCCATATAAATATTCTTCTGAATATAGTCCTGAGAATAAATCTTTTCTGACTATTGATTCTATTGTTTTTTGATGTCCTACTGTTTTTAGTACAGATACAATGTTGTCTTTTATTACTTCTAATACTGTTGTGTCAACATTGTCAAAGTCGTGTGGTGTTCCACTTTCTATAATCCAATATCCTATATAAACATTGTCTATATATAATGGGAAGAATATTGCTGATTTGGCTCTTCCAAATTCCATCTTTTGATATGGCAATCTTTCTTGGTCATTGTTTACTGTAACATATTTAGGAGTGGCTTGTGCTATACTGTCTTTAAACATGTCAACGTCTTGCAATGATTTTAATGCATCCCAATGCATTTCATCGACATTTGATGCTTTTATTTCATATTCTGCACCATTAAATACAACTATAGTAGAATATTTAATTTCATATTTTTCTATTAATATTTCATTTATTCTTTTTATTTTGTCATCAACTGATGATGTTTGTCCTATAGCACTCATAAAATCTTGCACTACGGAAAGGTTGTTTATTTTTTGATTAATATTTTTATATGTTTGTATTTTTTTATGTATATTTAGGTTATATGCTATTAATCCTAAAACTGCTATTATTAAAATTACTACTACTATTATTAGCACTTTTTTACCCTCCTAATTGTTATTTTAATATCTATTTTTCATTTGATTTAGCGTTGAGTTCATGCTTGGTGAAAATACTCCACTGTTTTTGTCTATTGTTGGTGGTGTATATGTTGATTTTCCTGAAATTGATGGATATATCATATCTGCTAAACTATTTAATATTTGTAAGATATTCTTTGGATATCCTTTTGTTGATACTTCACAATTTATTATATTTTCCATATATCTTGTATATACTTCTTCATTAAATGGAACTCCAACATATCTTATTGTGTTTTTATCAAATAATTCTGTCATGAATGACATTGCTGGATCATTATAATATGCCATTCCACCTATTATTGATTTGTCGTTTACCCCTCTTAGTTTTAATGCCTTATTTAATACTATTCTTAATTTATTTTGATCTAAGATATTTTTAGATTTTAATTCTCTTAAAAATGCCGTTAATGGTTGTATTGTTAGTATATCAAAGGTTTGAACTAAATATATTTCTTGTGTTTTTTCAAAATATTGAAGTGGTGTGTTAAAGTCACAGTCAATTAATACCAATGAATGTTTTTTTAACAATGTTTGTAATATTGTTCCTGCATTTTCTATTCCTTCTGTTTCTTCTGGTAATGATGTATATACTGTTAAATTTCTGTTTACTTGTATTCCGTTTGCAATTCCTTGTACTAAATTTGGAATAGAGTTCATTGCAACTTTTCTTAAATCTTCTTCATTTTTTGTATAAATATAGTATGAATTTCTATTTTGGGTTGTATCTAATATTGCTGTATCTATTCCCATTCTTGCAGTTATATCTGCTATATTGTTCACAATAAATGATGTTCCATTTTTACTTGTTCCTACAAAGCATGCCACTTTTTTGTCTGATGTTAATAAATTTGTAATATCTACATTGTCATATTGAATATCAGTATTTTGTAGGCTGTTTCTATACATTGTGCCTGTATTGTTTTCGTATGTTAAATTCATATTATTAGTGTATGTGTTATTTATTTGTTCTTCTGTTTTCTCTACTTCTGGCAATACTGCTGTTTCTTTTTCTTCTAGTCCTGGCAATATGTTTTCGTTTTCATTTTCATTTTCTTCTAACCCCGGTAAAGTTATCTCTTCTTTATTTTCTTCTTCAAAACCTGGTAATATAACTTCTTCTTTTTTCTCTTCTTCAAGTCCTGGTAATGTTATATTTTCTTGTTCTTCTATCACTGTATTTTTACGAGGTCTTCCTCTTTTTCTTTTTGGAGTTGCTTCTTCAGTTGCTTCTGGAAGTGGATTTTTACGAGGTCTTCCTCTTCTTCTTTTTGGTTCTTCTGTAACAGGTTCTTCTACTTTATTTTCTTCTTTTTTTGTTTCTTTTTTAATTTCTGGTTTCTTTTCTTCTTCGAAGTCGTCATCACTTAATAATTTATCTATTCTATCCATATCTTCTTTTTCAAACATTGGTCCTTTTTTGCTTATACTTGTTACTGTTTTTTCTGGTGCTGGTGTTTCTTCTTCATCTTCTATTAAGTCTTGGAACGCTTTAGCAGCCTTTGGTTTTGCTAGTTTCTTTGTGCTATTCATATTTACAGATGATGGAATAACAACTGGCCTTGAAAGTATTTTCTCTTTATTTCCTGTATTTAGTAATTTTTCACTTGGACCATCATTTTTTGTTTTTTTACCTTCGTTTTGTGCTCTTAAATTATCTGAAACTCTGCTGTTAAATGATATTATTTCCTGATATTTTGGTGATTTTTCCTCTAATACCGCTCTTACGTTTAAAGGTAAAAATTTGCTTATTATTCTTAATTGTACATCATTGTATTGTGATGCTATATTATTAAAACTTTCTACGTATTTTTTTTCGTCTTTTCCCAGTCTTTTATAGTGTGCTAATATATTTTGTATCTCAACTTCACTTACATCATTTTCATTTTCTGTTTGATAAGAGACATCTTCTGAATCTATTTTATAATATATTTTTGCTTCTTTTTTTGAACGTGGTTTGTTTAACAATTTGCAAACTTTGTCAACACTTCTGTCATTTCCAAGTAGTGCATTATATATTCCTATTCCAAATAATTTTACTAACATTTCTTCTGATTTTTCTCTTCTGTCTGAGCATATTAATATTATTGGAATATCGTCTCCCCTCATATTTGATGCTTCATCACTAATACTATCTAATTTGTCAAATATAAATTTGTCTATTTGAGAATATTGTGTGTTTGAAAATGCTTCCAAATCTTCACTTATAACTATTCTGTCATAGTTTTTATCTTTTTGTAATTCTTTTAGTATTGCATTGAAGTAATATACATTTTTATATGAAATTATTTCTTTATAGTTTTTTTGATATCTTTTTACTATTGATTCTGATATCTCATCATTACTTACTGCAAATAAAACTTTCATTGGTTACCCCCTTCCAAATTTTACAAACATTGCAAATGCTAGTGGTAAAATCTGGCATATAATTAATAATGTAACAAATGTTACTATTAAGCCCATTCCTTTTTCTAATGTATCTAATTTTCTTATACCTATTACATATTGGTGTATTGCTCCTATTGCAATTCCTAAAAAGCAAAATGGAATACTGTATATTCTAACTATATTTAAAATATATGCAACTGTTCCATATGCGTCTGAGCCATATTTTTGTTTATAGTCTTCTAGTGATTTTGTTTGTGTTTCTTTTATTTCGACTAATTGACTTTCTGTTTTATTGTCTATTGCTTTTGTTGTTTCAGCATATACTGTATTGGTAAAAGTAAATATCCCTAATGTCATTACTAATATAGTGAATATTGCTAATACTTTTTTCATTTTTTTAGCCCCTTTCTTATTTTCTTAAAAGTACTTATTTTTTTACATTTTTTATACCTATATATCATACAATATCTTCAAAAAAATATCAAGGAATTTTACAAAAAATTTACAATTTGTTATATAAATACTGCATTTTAGAGTAAACTGCATTTGCCCAGTTTTTGTCTGTTGCATATTTTGTGTTTATTCCCTTTAGTGTTGGTCCATTGTAATATGTTCCTGCAGCCTTTTCTCCTCCATAAATACTTGTACCCGCAGGATTTAAATAATATTTAACAAATACTCTTGCTAGTAAATCTATGCTTTCTGAATAATTTGTAAAATTATATGCTCCGTTATATGGATTTGAATCATATGCACCATATCCAAATAAATTATTTTTTTGTAATGCTATTTTTGATGTTCCCCACGCACTTTCGTGTATTCCTACGGATGCAACAAATATTCCATTTATATTGTATTGTTTTTCAATGTAATAAAAATATTCCGCATTTTTTTCAAATATTTTATTTGTATCTTTACTATCTGATAATGCCTTTTTAAATTGTTCTAAAGTTAATCCACTTGGTTTGTTTAATTGCATATTTATGCTAAGTGTTGATAATAATTGCCCTTTTGTTTTTGTTTCTGCCGTTGTTTGTTTTTGCTCTTCACTTGCATTTGGATTTATGTATATTGTACATTCTGCTTTAACCCATCCTGTTATATTTTGATATGATATTTTATACCAGTTTTGTGTTATCTCTAGTATTTTTAGTTCTTCTTCTTTTTTTAATGTTGTTATTTTTCTACTTTCTTCTGTTGCTTCCGCTCTTACTGCCAATTCGTCTGATGTTACATATATTTTGTCTCCAACTTTAACTTTATAATTGCTTGTATAGTTTGCCCCACCTATTTCTACTATTTTGTTTGCTGATGCTTTTGTTATTGTTGCATTTGTTTGTTCTTCTTTGATTTGATTTCCGTCTTTGTCATATGTTGTTTTTATTGTAATTTCTTGTTTTCCTTGTCTTCCTTCCTGCACTACTACTGACATTCCTTTTGGTATTTCTTTATTTGTTCTATACTCTGTTAAATATTCTAATACTTCTTCTTTTTTTGTTATTTGTTCTGTCTGCCCATTATTTGTATTTTGATTTATTATTTGGCCTATATCTATTTTATTTGCTTGGCTTATTTCCTGATTTTTTTCTGTTGTGTTTATTGTTTTGTTTGCATTGTCTGGATTTGCAGCCGCTTCTTTTGCATATGATTTATTTGTTGGAAAGTACATATTGAAAAATATTATTATATATAATATTGTAAAAAATGCAAATGCTAATATTATTATTGTTTTTAATGTTATTTTTATTTTATTTTCTTTTGTTTTCATTTTTTCTTTTCCTTTCATTTTTCTATTTTATGTGAAAGTTTTCTCTGTTTTTCTACTATTATTTTAATATTTCTGTGCTTTTTTGTCAATGGAAAATAAGTAGCAAATGTCGAAAATTCTCATATAATAAAAATAAAGGAGGATGCAAAATGTTTGGAAGAAGAAAATGTTATTGTATGAATAATAATTATCAAAACAATTCATGTGAAGAACAAAACGACATAATGGAAGACAAATGTTCAAATGTAGCCAATGCAAATTTTAGCTGTAATCAAAATGAATACATGGATTGTTGTGAATGTGGATTTGAAGAAGAAGACAATGTATTTCCAGAAAATCCAATGTTAGGTCAAAGTTATGTACCTATCCAATATATGGATAAAACATTTAAACCATGTGTAGGACTAAAAATGGGAACAATATTTCCAGAATTGGTCAGTCCTTATATGCCAGGTCAATCTATGAATGAAATAGAATATTTGGCAGCAACAAATACTGTAAAGGAGGGCTGTAACAAATGTCAATAGAAAAAGAAGAAATGTTACAACAAATAAGATGCTGTGATTTTGCAATAAACGAACTTGCTTTATATCTAGATACACACCCAACAGATGACAACGCACTTTGCTTACACAGAAGATATTGCAGAGAAGCAAAAGATTTGAAAGATAAATATCAAAAAATCTATGGTCCTTTAACAATTAATTTTCCATGTAATAAATGGAGATGGCTAGAAGAACCATGGCCTTGGGAAGGAGGAATGAATTAATGTGGACTTATAATAAAACATTACAATATCCAATTAATATAAAATGTTCAGATCCAAGATTAGCAAAAGTAATAATTTCTCAATATGGTGGACCTGACGGCGAACTTGCAGCGTCTCTAAGATATTTATCTCAAAGATTTGGCATGCCAGACCAAAATGCAAAGGCTATTCTTAATGATATAGGTACTGAGGAACTTGCTCACCTTGAAATGGTGGGAACAATTGTACATCAATTGACAAGAGGTGCTTCAATTGAAGAAATAGAAAAAGCAGGTTTAGGACCATATTATACTGACCATGGTGTTGATGTATATCCACAATCAGCAGCAGGCGCTCCATTTACAGCAGCATATATTGCATGTAAAGGTGACCCAATTGCAAACTTACAAGAGGATTTGGCTGCTGAACAAAAAGCTCGTGCAACTTATGAAAAATTAATTGATTTATGTAGAGATAACCCAGATGTTATTGACCCATTAAGATATTTAAGAGAAAGAGAAGTTGTTCATTTCCAAAGATTTGGTGAGGCTTTAAGAGGCGTTCAAGATAAATTGGCCGAAAAGAAATTTTATATGAATGATTGCAAATAATTAAAAAAGAATGATTTAAAACAAAAAAGTCAAACTTTTTATGTTTGACTTTTTTACATTTTTTCTGGCATTTCTATTCCTAGTAAATTTGCACCTTGTTTTAAAACTTGTGATACTGCATAAGTTAAGTAAACACGTGCATCCTGGACATCTTTATCATCAACAATGATTTTATTTTCATTATAAAAACTACTATATGCTTTTGCTAATTCAATTAAATATCTTGCAAGCATTGATGGTTCGTTCTTATCTGTTACTTGAATTAATATATCTTCGAAATTATAAATCAATTTTAAAATTGCCATTGAATATTCATCTGATAAATTGTCTATTTTAACATTTTCTATTTTTGGTAAATATCCTGCTTTTTCTAATACACTTTTTGTTCTAACATATGTATATTGAATATATGGTCCTGTTTCGCCTTGAAAGTTTAATATTGTATTCCAATCAAAGACTTCATCTTTAATTCTTGACGCAGACATATCATTAAATATAACTGCACCTATTCCAACTTTTTTAGCAACTTCTTCTTTATTTTCCAAGTCCGGATTTTTTTGTTCAATTATTTCTTTGGCCCTAGAAATTGCTTCATTTAACAATTCTTCAAGTTTAATAATATTACCTTCTCTTGTTGACATTTTTCCTTCTGGTAGCAATACCATTCCAAATGACACATGTTCTAGTCCATTTGTATATTTTTCATCTAATCCCAAAAGTTTTGCAACTTCAAATACTTGTTTAAAGTGTAATACTTGTTCATATGATGTTACATATAATGCTTTATCAAAATCATATGTTCTAGCCCTATATAAAATTGCTGCTAAATCTCTTGTTGCATATGTTGTAGAACCATTTGATTTTTCTATTATACATGGTGTATTTATTCCTTTATCTTCCAAGTCTATTATTTTTGCTCCTTGTGATTCTACAAGTTTACCTGTTTTTTGTAATAAATCTATTACTTCTGGCATCTTGTCAGAATAGAATGACTCTCCATTCCAAGAATCAAACTTGCTTCCAAGTAAATCATATACTTTTTGGAATTCTTGTAAACTTAGTTCTCTAAATTTTTTCCAAATTTCTACGCAATATGAATCTCCATCTTCTAATTTTTTGAAATTATTTCTGCAATTTTCTAATATTTGTTCATCATTTTTGCACGCTTCATTTATTCTTATATAGATTTTTGTTAATTCATTTATTGGATCTTTTTCAATGTCATATTCTTCGCCCCACATTTTGTAGCCTTCTATTAATTTTCCAAATTGTGTTCCATAATCCCCTAAATGATTTACACCTGTAACATTATATCCTAAATATTTGTATATATTGTATAGTGCTCCACCTATTACTGTTGAACGTAAATGGCCTATATGAAATGGCTTTGCAATATTGGGTGCTGAATAGTCTATGACAATGTTTTTTCCTTCTCCCACTATTGATTTTCCATATTGCTCTGTCTTTGATATTTCTCCTAATACTTCTTCTGCTAATGTTGATTTGTTTATAAAAAAGTTTAAGTAACCTCCTGCTACTTCTACTTTTTCTATTTCTTCTACAGGTTCTATTTTTTCTTTTATTTCATCTGCAATTGCTGGTGGTGCCTTCCTCAATTCCTTTGCTAACCTAAAACATGGAAAGGCGTAATCGCCATTTTTGCTATCTTTAGGTGTTTCTATGTAACCTTCCAATTCTTTTGCATTTATTTCTATTGTTTTTGATATCTGTTTTGCTATTATTTGTTTAAAATTTTTCATTGAAACCTTCCTTTTATTTTTCTAACCTTTTTTCATTTTCAATAATAGTCATAATTATTTGAACAGTTTTTTCTAAATCATCATTTTTTATTACATAATCATATAAATTAATTTTAGATTCCTCATATTCTAGCCTGTTTAAACGTAATTGCATATCCGCTTCTGATAAATTATCACCACGATTTATAAGTCTATTTTTTAATTCTTCTTTATCAACTTTTAAAAATATTGTAACTAATTTCGTATCATTAGATAACATTTTGATTAAATTTTCTGTACCATTTACTTCTATATCTTTAACTATTATTTTACCACTCTGAATTTTTTCATTCATTAATTTTTTAGATGTACCATAATAATTTTCATGATGCAAATCATATTCATAAAATTCTCCATTATTTATTTTTTCTTTAAATTCTTCTTTTGATATAAAGTGATATTGTATACCCTCTTCTTCTCCTGGTCTTGGTCCTCTAGACGTAAAAGATGGAAGTGATATAACATTTTCCATCCTTTTTATTAATTCTTTTTTTATTGTATCTTTACCTGCTCCAGAAACTCCTGATAATATTACTAGCATTTTAATTCCCCTTTTTATTATTCTTCTATTTCTGTATCTTTTTTTGCTTCTTCATTATTTTGTTCTTCACTTTGTTCTTCACTTTGTTCTTTGATTTCTTCTTTATTTTCTTCTTTATTTTCTTCTTTATTTTCTTCTTTATTTTCTTCTTCTCTTATAATCTCAAATTTACCCTCTGCAAGTTCATTTGCTGCTAATGTTACAGGTGATTCTTCTTTAACTTTTGTCAAAGGTTCATCTCCCATTGCAATTTGTCTAGCCCTTTTTGATGTTGCTATTACCAATTCATATCTGTTTTTGGCTTTTTTTAATAATTCTGTAACCGTTGGTTTTACTATCATTTTCATTTTCCTCCTAAATTTTTAAAATTCAAATTCCTAAAGATTTAAATTTATAATTATTTTCTAATCATCTTCTTGTATTTGTGCCGATGTAGTTGTAATATCTTTATCTAATCTTCCAGCAACAGTCTCTGGTTGTACAGCTGACAAAATTATATGTCCAGAGTCAGTTATTATTACTGCTCTTGTTCGTCTTCCACATGTTGCATCAACCGCTGTTTTATCATCCTTTGCTTCTTGAACCATTCTTTTTATTGGAGCTGATTCAGGGCTAACTATTGCTACTATTCTATCTGCAGAAACAATATTTCCAAATCCTATATTTACTAATTGCATACTAATCCCTCCATTCTAATCTTTCATCTTATTTTACATCGTTTTAAATTTTTAGACTTCTATTTTTTATAAAATCTATTCTATATTTTGTACTTGTTCTCTAATGTCCTCTATCTCAGTTTTTATATCGATAACTCCATTTGTTATTTCAAGATTATTTGCCTTTGAACCTATAGTGTTTGTTTCCCTGTTCATTTCTTGTATAATAAAATCTAGTTTTTTTCCTATAGCTCCATCTTGGTTATTAGATATTAAATTTTCAAATTGAAATATATGGCTCTTTAGTCTTGTAATTTCTTCCTCAATTGAACATTTATCTGCATATATTACAACTTCTTGTGCTAACCTTGATTTATCTACTTCATCGTTTTTTAATAACTCTTTTACTCTCTTTTCTAATTTTACTACATATTCTTCAATAAGTCCAGTAGATTTTGCAGATATTTCCACTATTTTGCTTTGAATGTTCCTTATCCTCTGCAATAAATCTTGAGAAATCTTTTCTCCCTCTATATTTTTCATTTCTAAAATTCTAGTTACTGCACCTTGTGTTACTTGTTTTATTTCATCTTTTATTTTTGAATTTTCTTCATCTACTTTTATTGTTAATACATCCGGAATTTTAGCAATATCCATAACCTCTATATTACTTTCTATTTTTTCTTCTTGTGCAAGTTCTTTTAGCTGTTCAATATATAATTTTGCAAGTTGCTTATTTATTTCTATTTTTCTTCCTTCTTCACTATTATTTTCAAAACTAACAAATACGTCTATTTTTCCTCTTTTAATTTTATTGGATATTTCTTTTTTTATGGTTTCTTCCAAATAACTTATTGCTTTAGGAATTTTTACATTAATATCTAGGTATCTATGGTTTACACTTTTTATTTCAATTTGGTATTCTCTGCCTTCTACACTAAGATTTTGCTTTCCATACCCAGTCATACTTCTAATCATTTTTCTTCATCAACTTTCTTTTTGGTTGTTTTCTTTTTTTTATTTTCTATTCCTTGTTTTTCAACTTTTGTTGTTGCCTTTTTCTTCGTTGCAGGTGTCTTTGTTGTTTTTGATTTTGTCTCTTTGTTTTCTGTTACGTCCTTTTCAACTTTTGTTGTTGTTTTTTTCTTTGTTACAGGTGTCTTTGTTGTTTTTGATTTTGCCTCTTTGTTTTCTGTTACGTTCTTTTCAACTTTTGTTGTTGTTTTTTTCTTCGTTGCAGGTGTCTTTGTTGTTTTTGATTTTGCCTCTTTGTTTTCTGTTACGTCCTTTTCAACTTTTGTTGTTGTTTTTTTCTTCGTTGCAGATGTCTTTGTTGTTTTTGATTTTGTCTCTTTGTTTTCTATTACGTCCTTTTCAACTTTTGTTGTTGTCTTTTTCTTCGTTGCAGGTGTCTTTGTTGTTCTTGATTTTGCCTCTGTCTTTTTCGTTGTTGTCACATCATTTTTTAATTTTATATCTTCTATTTTATCTTTTTTTCTCTTAGTAGCCTCTTTTTTCACCGGTTCTTTTTCCTTAACAATTTCTTTAATATCACTCAAATCATCTGCTATTTCTTTTCTTCCTTTTGTATAATACCATATACATTTTACTATAAAATATATTGCAATTATATATGATGAAGCCAAAAAATAAATTTTAAAATTAAAATTAAATCTTTTCGTTATATACTGGCTTGTAAGTGTATACGCCGATAATACCAAAACTTCCATTCCTTGGACCACTAAGTCATCATCATCTTTTTTATATGCTAATTCAAAAATAAAAATTGCTAAAAATAAAAATATCATTGTGCATATTTCAATTCCTCTTTCTAAATATAATGCACTAATCTTTTCGCTTACTAAATTTAAAGTCAAAAAATAAATAACTACCAATATTGCTTTTAGTATATTTAGATATATTTTTTTCATATGTTTCTCACTAACTTCTTTCATATATTCAATCCCTTTCTATTTCTCTAGTTCATACATTATAATGCTTAATACATTTAGTGCAACAGTCTCTGTTCTTAATATTCTCTTTCCCAATGTTACTATTTTTGCACCATTATTTTCTAATTGTTCTACATCATTTTCTTCTAGTCCGCCCTCTGGTCCTATTACTATTCCTATCTTGATTTTGCCTTCTTTATATTTTTCTTTTATTTGCTTCAATTGTTCTTTTAATGTTCTATTTTGTTCATTTTCATAGGCTACTATAACTATATCATATTTTGGAATTAATTCATACATATTTTTTATATTTATTACATTATTTATATGTGGTATGATATCTCTTCCACTTTGTTTTGCAGCAACTTCAGATATTTTTTGCCATCTTTCAACTTTTTTACTTTTATCTTTTTCATTTAGTTTTACAACACATCTTTTCATTTCTACTGGAGTTATATCATATACCCCCAGTTCCACTGCTTTTTGAATTATAAATTCCATTTTATCTGCTTTGGGTAATCCTTGAAAAATTGTTACTTCTATATTTGATTCTACTTGCTTCTGAATTTTTTGTTTTATTTTGCATGTTATATTTTCATTTTCTATGTTTTGTATTTTACATAGAAAATTTTCTCCATTTTGATTGTTACAAATTTGTATTTCGTCTCCTATTTTTGCTCTTAGTACTTTTTTTATGTGATTTACATCTTGTCCGATTATTATTATTTCGTCTTTTTTTATTTGTTCTTCTTTTACAAAAAATTTGGGCATTTTGTTCTCCTTATTGGTCTTTGTTTTTTACAAATCAGATTATATCATACTTATTATTCTTTTTCAAATCAATTTTCAAATAATTTTATGAACTGTAACTTGTAACGAGTAAAAAAAAAGAGAGTATCATTTTTTAATACTCTCTACGCTTTAATAATTTTCTGCTTTTATTTCAAAATAAGCCTTTGGATGTGCACATACTGGGCATATTTCTGGAGCACTTTTTCCAATAACTATATGTCCACAATTTCTACATTTCCATATTCTATCTCCATCTTTGCTAAATACTAACCCATTCTCTACATTTTCTAATAATTTTAAATATCTTTGTTCATGTTCTTTTTCTATTTTTGCAACTTCTGAAAATAAATAAGCAATATGGTTAAATCCTTCTTCTTTAGCCTCTTGTGCCATTCTATCATACATATCTGTCCATTCAAAATTTTCACCTTCTGCAGCTGCTTTTAAATTTTCTGCAGTTGATTTTATTTCTCCACCTTGTAATAATTTGAACCACATTTTTGCGTGTTCTTTTTCATTATCTGCTGTTTCTTGGAATATTGCTGCTATTTGCTCATATCCTTCTTTTTTTGCTTTACTTGCAAAATACGTATATTTATTTCTTGCTTGTGATTCTCCAGCAAATGCTTCCATTAAATTTTTTTCTGTTTTTGATCCTTTTAATTCCATTCTGATACCTCCTAATTTTCTTTTTATACTTGCAGTTTATATCAATTATATATTTTTGTCAATATTTTTATTTTAGATTTCTTCAGATTTTGTTCTTTAATGTTCTCTCTTTTTTTCTTCATTATCTCCTTTAATATTTCCAATAAACTTTCCGTTTAATTTAATACCTCTTTGCATCGTATTTAAATCAATATATTCGTGTGTATACATTTTTGAGATTTTTTTACTTTTTTTATTTATCAGATTTCCTAAATGTCTAATATAATTGTATTTTAAATCAACCGTATTTATTGTTTTATTTTTAGCAATTATTTCTGATTCCCTTTGTTCTGTTAATGGCATATAAATTTTAGTGGTTAATCTTCTCCCCTTATACATCATATCTTTTTCACCCTCATAAATTGGTATAATTGCATCACTTTTTGTTTCATCAAAAAATTGTATGATATTTTTCTTTCTCATATGGAGTTTTAATGGCAAATTAAATCCTGGATAATCAATACCAATTAGTATAAAATTAGCATCATTTATTTTGTCTTCAGGAATATATCCCCAATTAGTTATTTTGCTATTATGATTTATTTGTAGCAATAGTTCTCTAATCATTGTTTCTTTAGTTTCATATATTAATTTTATATTATTTCTTATAGATTGACAACAATCTATGTCTTTCAAAAAATCATTTTCTATATCTGGTAAAATATTATCAAATTCAAATTTATAGTTTTCCTTAAAATCACTTGTTATATTTTTTTTATAATCATAACGTGCATATCTATAATTTTCGCTTTCATCATATTCTGTAATATTCTTTCTTGCTTTTTCTGCTATATTATCCAATAATTTCAATTTTAGAACAATTCCAAATAGAACTTCATCAGAAATTTGATCTATATTATTTTTATCTTCTATGTTATCCCAAAGATTTAGGCTATCCATTATAAATATTCCTTTTTTTATTTCTGATGCGCATTTTGAGACCCTATTTTGCCAAAAAGCATTCAATACTGTTAATTGTTCTAAAGATAGTGTATCTATATATTCATCAGTGAATATGTTTTTTAATCCAATATCTTCATCAATTTTCTCTGTTTCATACTTATAACACATATTTTTTAAATCTAATCTTTTATAATCTTCATTTTGTTGTTGAATTTCTTCTTCTAAAAATCCATATTTTTCTAGAAATTTTCCTGCGATTTTTAAACTATTTTTTTCACATTTAATCAATTTCTTTTCTATTTCATTATGACCATACGGAACAATATCTTTTATCAAATCTAATTCATTTTCTATATCAATTTTTTTATCTTCTTTTATGTCTAATTTATTTTCTGCATTTATTGATTTTTTATTCATTAATTTTTTTTCAAATTCAAAATCGTCTTTTGCTAAAGTATTTTTTATTGCTCTTGACATCTTTACTTTTTCTCTTAATTCTGATAATATTAGTTCCATTTGAAACTCAGCACATTTTCTTACACCTTGTTCTAATTTTGCTGATTCTTTGTCAAAATCAATTTCTTCCAAATCAATATCTTTTACATCATTATATACTTGTTCTAATAATACAGGATTTGAACTCAAGATTTTTAATGCGTTTTCTTGGAGTTGTATTTTTTCTGTTCCTGCAACCTTTAAATAGTCATATGTATCTGCTATAAACTCTTGATATATTATATTTCTAATATTTTCATCTTCATTAAAATATTTTTTTAAATGCATTACATATTTTCGTAATGTATTTAAGGACTTTCTAGCACTAGATACTTCTAAAATTTTATTATTATTAGTTCTTTTTACAAAATTCATTTCTTCTTTGAAGTTTAATTTCATATTACAAAATCTCCTTCTTGTATGCAGTCTTATGTTACCTATTATATCACATAAGCCTTGATTTTTCAAGGTTTTATTAGAATTGTCTATAAAAGGTAGAAATTTGTAGAAAAAAGTTATATAATATGTACGAAATATTTTTATGAAAGGAAAAATTAAAATGATAGATTTACTTTCACCTGTTGGTGATTTTGATTGCTTAAAAGCGGCTGTTCAAAATGGAGCAAATAGTGTATATTTTGGTGCAGATTTATTTAGTGCTAGAGCCTTTGCATCTAATTTTGATACTACTACTTTAGAAAAAGCAATATTATATGCAAAAACAAGAGGTGTAAAAACAAATTTAACTTTAAATACTCTTGTTACTGACGACGAGTTTAACGAAGCATTTGAACTAGCAAAAAAAGCATATGAATTTGGTATAGATGCTATAATTGTTCAAGATTTAGGATTGGCAAAACAATTAATTAAATATTTTCCAGATTTAGACATACATGCAAGCACCCAAATGACTGCACACAATTTACAAGGAGTTTTAGAATTACAAAGACTTGGTTTTAAAAGAGTTGTTCTTTCTCGTGAGCTTTCTCTTCAAGAAATCGAATATATTTGCAAAAACACAAATGTAGAAATCGAAGTTTTTGTTCATGGTGCATTATGTATTTCTTATTCAGGCCAATGCCTATTTTCTAGTATGGTTGGAGGCCGTTCTGGTAACCGTGGAAAATGTGCACAACCATGTAGATTACCATATAAACTGTTAGAAAATGATAAAGAAATTGACAAAGGTCATCTTTTAAGTACGCGTGATTTATGTGGATTAGATTGCATTCCTAATCTAATAAAAGCAGGCGTTACATGCTTAAAAATTGAAGGTAGAATGAAAAATCCTGAATATGTTGCAACTGTTACTAGAATTTATAGAAAATATATAGACTTGGCAGAAGCCTTAATTAATACGCAAAAATTTATAGATGAAGAGAATTTAGATATTTATGATTTTAAAGAAAATACCACAAATGAATCCAAATATATTATTAATGAAAACGATAGAAAAACATTATTACAAGTATTTAACAGAGGTATGTCATCTTCTGGGCATCTTTTAAATGAACCCAACAAAAATTTAGTCTTTAAAGACAAGCCTAACAATATGGGATTATTTTTAGGCAAAGTCCAGAAATATAACAAAAACAAAGGTTACATCACTGTAAAATTACAAGAGTCCATTGAAATTGGTGACACCATATCTTTAGAAAAAGAAAAAGGTTCTTATAATATTTCTGAGTTAATGGACAAAAATAGAAATATCAAAGAAACCTCTATTGGTCAGACTGTAACTATTGGTAGAATGAAAGGTAACATCAATTTAGGTGATAACATATACAAAATGTCATCTAAAACATTAATCACACTTGCTCAAAACAGCATAAATGGTGAACATAGAAAAATATCTTTAAATTGTAAAGTTACAATAAAACACAATGAACCATTAAAAATAACAGTTACTCCAACTACAGAGACTGCAAATAATTTAGATATATACTCTAATTTAAATATTACATATAATTCAGAAATTATACCTGAAAATGCGCAAAATAGACCCTTAGAAAAAGAAAAAATTATTGCTCAAATTAATAAAACCAATGATTCTATTTTTGAGTTTTCTAATATAGATGTTGAATTAGACCCTAATATCTTTTTACCAAAGTTTAGTGCTACTCTAAATGATTTAAGAAGAAAAGTTTTAGAATCAGTCTATGATTATGCTATTTCAAATATCAAAAGAACTTGCATTAAAAAAGTAGAACCAGATTCACTAAACAATGAAGTTAAAAATAGTTTAAACGATAACACTAAAACAATTTCAGTTTTATTAAATATTTTAAATCTTGACTTTGACTATTCAAGATTAGATGGATTTGATAATATTTATATTCCTTTAAAATATTTTTCAATAAAAAAATATGATGGAATTTTGAAAACTTTAGAGCAAAAATTTAATGTTTACATTTATATGCCTACAATAATAAAAGCAAATTACAGAAACCTACTTTTTAGTAATATATTTAATACTATTGAAAACCATAATATAAAAGGATTTGTGATTTCTAATATTTCTAATTTATTGTTATTAGAAAATGTTTTAAAAAATCCTGATTACAATTTTGATTTAATTGCAAATTATACATTTAATGTTTTCAATTTACATAGTGTATTAGAACTAAAAAAATTAGGAATTAATAAATATACAATTTCACCTGAATCTACTAAAGAAATTATAAATAGACTTTGTAATTTTGTCAAAAATTCAACTATTTCAGAAAATGGTACATCAGGATTAAGAACTCTTTTACCTGCTGAATTAATTGTTTATGGAAATACACCTCTTATGAATATGAATTATTGTCCACTTGGTAAGACTAACAAATGTTATCCTACTTGTACATCTAAATGTATGACTGATAATTCTTATTTCTTAGAGGATAGACTTAAAATGAAATTTAGAATTTTGTTTGATAATATTCAAACTGTTTCTACAATTTATAATTGTAAAACTACTTCCATTTCTTCTAATGATTTTTCTGGTGTTAATTGTTATAGAATTGATATTTTGGATGAATCAATTGATGAAATTAATAATATTGTTAATACTGTTAAAAAAGGTGAACGTTTAGAAGGTAAAGAATTTACTAATGGAAATTTAAATAGAGAAATTTAAAAAATGTCCTTTTGGGATTATTCTGTTTTGGATTTTTATTCCAATCATAATATCGTATTCCAAAAGGACATTCTATATTTAATTAAACTTGTTTACTACTTAAATCAATTAATAAATCCATATTATCATCTTTAGCGGCTTTATTTCTTCTAATAGCTCCACATTTTTTGCATCTAAAAACAATAACATATCCTTTTTTTCCATCTATTTCCATACTAACTGGTTCTAAATCCCCATGGCATTCTTCTGCTCTATCTCCTGGATTTTTATCAACATGTTTTGAATGTAAACAATATGGGCAATGATTTCTACATGAATACCCTAATTTAGGTACCTTTTTGCCACAATTTTCACATATAAATTCTTCGTCTATCTCTGTAAATCTACTATCTTTTAACATTTTTCACTCCTATTAATGCAAGTCAAATGTTCCTCCACCTAAGAACTCTTTCAATAATGAATTGTTTGGAACATAATCTCTTGGTATTTCTCTAAAATATTTTAAAATATTTATTAATCTTTGTGCTTCCGCATATTCCTTATATTCAGGTGTAATTTCTTGTAATAATGGCATTGCTATTGGTTTTAATGCATTTAATTCATATATTAATGATGTATTAAAAATTGTATTTGCTGACTCTTGGAATGGGAATATATTTTTTTCTTCTCCTTCTGTTACCTTATGCCATGTATTTAATGTATGTAATGCAGAATAACTTCTAAATTGATAATCCCTTACAATTCTTCTTATTAAACGAGTATCTGTTGTTGAAATTCTATTGTATCTATCCATGTTTAAAACAGTTAATGCACTAATATATATTTTGTATTTTTGATCCATTGGAATTTGACTTGTTAATTTGTCATTTAAACAATGTATTCCTTCTATTACAAGGATTTCGTCATCTGCTAATTTCATTTTTTTGCCATTATATCTTTTTGTACCTACAGCAAAATCAAATTCTGGAACTTCTATCTCTTCTCCATTCAATAATTTCACCAAATGTTCATTGAATAATTTTAGGTCAATTGCTTCTATACACTCAAAATTATATTCTCCATTTTCATCTCTTGGGGTATCTTGTCTTTCTACAAAGTAGTTATCAACTGATATTGTAACAGGTTTTAATCCATTTAAACGTAATTGAATTCCAAGCCTTTGTGCAAATGTTGTTTTTCCTGATGATGATGGTCCTGCAATTAGTACCATTTTTACATTTTTTCTTTTTGCGATATCATCTGCTATATTAGCAATTTTCTTTTCATGTAAAGCTTCTGCAAGCATTATTACATCTTTTATTCTGTCTTCTTCTATTGCTTTGTTTAGTTTGTAAACTGTTAAAACATCTAATACAGAATGAATTTTTTCGAATTCTTCTAATGCCCAAGCCAATTTTTTAGTTTCTTGGAATTCTGGCATTTTTGTTGGCTCTTTTAAACTTGGATATCTTATTAAAAATCCATTTGCATATTTTACAACATCAAATATTTTTATAACTCCTGTTCTGTTTGCTAGTGTTCCAAAGCAATAGTTATAATATTTTTCGCAGTAGTACATATATATTGGATCATTTTCTTCAAAATCAAATTGCAATCTTCCTTTTGATGTGTCTGTTTCATCATAAAATTTTTGTGCTTCTTTTCTTGTCATTTCCACCTTTTTTATTGGTAAATCTTTTTCAATGATTTCTTGCATTTTTTGTTTTAGTTTTTCTGTAAATTCTTTTGTTATTTTTATATTGTCACATTTACAGTACATTGCATTGCCAAGTTGATATTCTACCATTAGTTTTTCTTTTGGATATAAACTTTCAAATGCTTTTCCCATTATATATACAATTGTTCTAACATATATTTTCATTCCTTCTTTTGATGAAATATCTATTAATTCTATGTTTGTTCCTTCTTCTATTTGTGTTTCTAAATTTCTGTAATCGTTGTTATATAAGCATCCTATTACTTCGTATTCACTGTTTTTTATTTCTTCTGCTAAGGCTTCTCTTACTGTTAAACCTCTTTCAATTTTTCTTGTTCTTCCTTTATATTTTATGTTCATTTGTTTTTCTCCTCCTTTATTTAAATTTATAAAATAAATTTTTTGTATAAATTTAAATTCTTTCTCTTGTTTATTAATTACGTTAATTATTTTATACTAATTACTTAAATAAGTCAATAAATTTTATTTCTCCAAGTTATATTTTATACTATTTTGGATATAATTTTATTAAATATATTTGTAGGAGATGGTAATATGGATTTACAAAGAGTTCATTCTATTTTAAATAATAAAGAAAAATCTGATGTTTTTTATGACGAGCGACCTGTTTGGATTCAAGGTGTTGATGAAAAACGTGATATTGCTAAAGTAGGATTTGTTGATAATTTTGAAGAAAAAGATGTTTATATTGAAGATTTGTATGAGAAAGATTTATTTAACTAAAATAAAGACCAGCAGAAATTAACCTGCTGGCTTTTGTTGAATTTTTGCACTACTTATCATATATTATTCTTTCAACTTCACTTATTATTGTGAAGAAAGGAATTACTTCAGACATTCTTTTACAGTTTAAATTATAAAGAGTATACTCAAAAAGTTTCTCCTTAACTTTTTCAATTTTGTCTTCCGTAACTCCTTCATACCTTAACGAATTCACATATTTTTCACCATTACTATAATAAGTAATTTCTAAATCTTTGATCCGTTCATTTTGAGATGTATTTTTTGTTTGAATATCTGTAACATTAAATCCATCTATTTTTACATTATACTCCATAGTGCTTCCTCCTTTTAATGCCTAACGTTTATACGTATTTGATATTTAGATTATATTACAAAATATCCTAAAAATCTACAAATTTCAACTAAAATTCAATTTTTTCCGCAATCCATTTCTCTAAGTCATCAATTTTAACTCTAACTTGTTCCATTGTGTCTCTATCTCTAACAGTAACTGATTCATCCTCTAAAGTATCAAAATCAACAGTTACGCAATATGGAGTACCAATTTCATCTTCTCTTCTATAACGTTTACCAATTGAACCTGCAGCATCATAATCACACATAAATTTCTTAGCAAGTTTGCTATATACTTCTTCTGCCTTATCTGACAATTTTTTAGATAATGGAAGTACTGCAACTTTATATGGTGCTAATGCTGGATGTAAATGTAATACAACTCTTGTATCACCTTCTGCAATTTCTTCTTCATCATATGCGTTGCATAAAAATGCTAGAACAACCCTGTCTGCTCCTAATGATGGTTCAATTACATATGGTACATATTTTTCGTTTGTTTCTGGGTCTTGATATGATAAATCTTGTTTTGAATGGTTCATATGTTGTGTTAAATCATAGTCAGTTCTATCAGCAATTCCCCATAATTCTCCCCATCCAAATGGGAAAGCAAATTCTATGTCTGTTGTTGCTTTGCTATAAAATACTAATTCTTCTGGTGAATGGTCTCTTAATCTGATATTTTCTTTTTTCATTCCCAAATTGCTTAAGAAGTTTTCACAATAGTCTTTCCAATATTTATGCCATTCTAAGTCTGTTCCTGGTTTGCAGAAAAATTCAAGTTCCATTTGTTCAAATTCTCTTGTTCTAAATGTAAAGTTTCCTGGTGTTATTTCGTTTCTAAATGCTTTACCAATTTGTGCAATTCCCATTGGCATTTTCTTTCTTGATGTACGTAATACATTTTTGAAATCAACAAATATTCCTTGTGCCGTTTCTGGTCTTAAATATACTGTTGATGTTGTATCTTCTGTTACTCCTTGGAATGTTTTAAACATTAAGTTGAATTTTCTTATATCTGTAAAGTTTGTTTTTCCACATGATGGACATGGTATTTTATTTTCATTTATGAAATTGATTAATTCTTCATCTGTCATTCCATCTGCTATCATGTCTTTTCCGTTTTCATGTGCCCATTCTTCTATTAATTTATCTGCTCTATGTCTTGTTTTACATTCTTTACAGTCTATTAATGGGTCTGAGAAACCTCCAACGTGTCCTGAAGCTACCCATGTTTCTGGGTTCATTAATATTGCTGCATCAAGTCCTACTATATTTGGTTGTTCTTGTATGAATTTTTTTCTCCATGCTGCTTTTACATTGTTTTTAAGTTCATTTCCTAAAGGTCCATAGTCCCAAGTATTTGCTAATCCTCCATAAATTTCTGATCCAGGATATATAAATCCTCTTCCTTTGCATAGTGCAACTAATGTGTCCATTGATTTTAACATAATGATTCCTCCCTTTTTATATTATAAAATTTTTGTATATCTTTATGCTCGAAAAATTTTGACTTTTAATATCAAAAAGCCAGAATTAAGATTTTGTACGCAGTGCAAACTGCTACAAAATCTAATTTCTGCCATATTTATCTTCTACAGAAAGTTATCATACTATGATAACTTTCCTAGAATATAAAAAAACTTCCGAGCCTAGCTATATATTTAGCTAGGGACGAAAGTTTAGTTCCGCGTTTCCACCCTAATTCTTAAAGTTTTGCTTTTGCATTACTTTAAGCACCTTAATTTTTATTACTCCAAAGCTCCCCATACTTATTTTATTACGAATATTTCAGCTTATTATTCGCTCTCTTTAATAAAATGTCAAGTACTTTTTCTTTTTCATTGTAATTTTCTTATTTAACTATATATTTTTATACTACAATTGTTTTTAAAAGTCAAGTTTTTTAGGCAATTTACAGAAAAATTTATAAAAAGCCTTGTAAACAATCGATTTTTCAATTGTTTACAAGGTTTTGTTATCTGGTGCAGATGGCCGGAATCGAACCGGCACGGTTTATTCAACCGCAGGATTTTAAGTCCTGTGCGTCTACCAGTTCCGCCACATCTGCATTTAATATTGAACTGGCTTGTCCTAACGACAATTGATATTATAATATTATATAAAAGATTTGTCAATACATTTTTAAAAATTTTTTTAAATTTTTTTGATAAAAAATTTATCTGTATTAATAATTTAAAAATTCAGAAGTTACACCAGTTCCATCCAAAACTTTTGTTTCTTCTGAATTCAAAATTATTAATTTATGTATTATGCATTTGTTGTTCCATTGTTGCTGTCAAATGGAATAAATTTATTTACTATGCTTTGTTGTTCTACACCTTCTGCTCTAAATGTCATAAATGATGTATTGATTTTACTTTCAATTTCTTCTTCTATAACATCTTGAGTTGCGTGTTCTGCTAAAACTAATTCACTTACTAATATTTGTTTAGCATTGTTTAGCATTTTCTTTTCTCCTGTAGATAGTCCTTTTTCTTTTTGTTTAAAACTTAGGTTTCTAACAACATCTGCAACTTCGTAAATGTCTCCACTTTTCATTTTATCCATATTATCTCTATATCTTTTGTTCCAATTTTTTTCCATTTCTGTTTCATCTTGGCTAAGTACTTTAAATACTTTTTCTGCTGATTGTTTATCTATTATATTTCTAACACCAACCTCTTCAGCTTTTGCTGTTGGTATCATTACCTTTACATTACTTGGCATTTTTAATATATAATATGATTGTTTTTCCCCTAAAATATCTTTTTCTTCTATTGAATCTATTGTCCCTGCTCCATGCATTGGGTATACTATTTTGTCTCCTACATTGAACATGTAAGTCAACTCCTTTCATTTTGTTAAACATTTTTCAGCAAAAAAATATTATAAAGTTATGTCTATATGAAATAACTTTATTGGATTTTTTAACCATATTTATTATACTACAAAAAAAGAAAAAAGTCAAAGCATTTATTTTGACTTTTTATGTTATTTTGCCTTGAACCCTTGTATTTTCAAGGCAAAAATTTTTTTATATTTTTTCTGTTGACTTTGTGTTCATTTTTTATTTTGATGTTGATCCAAATCCTCCAATTCTTTCTCCTTCTGCTACGTCATCATCTGTTACAAAGTATTTTTGGAATACTCCTTGTCCTATTGCTTCACCTTTTTTTATTGTTACATCTTCTTCTTTGATATTGTAAAATGCGAACATGATGTGTCCGTCATTGTCAGGGTTTCCATAGTAGTCTTTGTCTATTACTCCTACACTATTGGCTAGTATTAGTCCTTTTTTCTTTGGGTTTGAACTTCTGTTGTATAACATTAGTACTTCGTCGTCTTGCATATATGCTTTTATTCCTGTTTTTATTAGTGTTGGTGCCATTCCTTTTTTGAAACTTGGTATTGTTACGTCTTCTGCTGCTTCTATGTCATATCCTGCTGAGTATTTTGTTTTTCTTATTGGTAGATTTATTCCTTTTTCTTCAAACCCTTTTGCTATTTCAAATCCTCTTATTTTTTCCATTTCTTTTCTTCCCTTCTTTTTGTTTTTTCTTTTATATTTTTACATATGGATTTTAAATTGTCAAGGGGTGATTTTGAAGTTTCGGTATTTTTTCAAAAATGTCATTTTTTTTATGCTATATAAAAAAAGACCACCAGTTAAGGTGGCGCCACCTCTAGGTGTCAAGTTCTGATTAACAGGCCTATCCTTTTTTCAAAGGCTAGGCCTGTTAATCAGAACTTGACATTCTAACGTATTGCATTCGTTAGAAGCGCTCTTTTAGAGTTCTTCTAATAAAAGTTTTTTATTTATATGATTAAGTTACGGCTTGAGCGTC
>ERZ827496.808-NODE-808-length-41190-cov-4.294737_pt1 | contig 41190 bp, 31 predicted proteins | sample MGYA00519769_ERZ827496 | MGnify/ENA primary metagenome ERZ827496 (study PRJEB31778, sample SAMEA3449327) | human gut metagenome | biome: human gut; feature: human-associated habitat; material: faeces | place: United Kingdom | collected 2010/2012 ...
ATAAAATCGTTTGGAGTGTTCGATTTCGTCGCGCAAGGCGTACAATTGTACGTCGCGGGGCGAAATCGGGCGCAGAAAAAGCGAAAACAACAAATTTTAAGCAGGAATCCGCAAGGATTCCGACCCCTTATCTGCTATATGGGGCATACAAAAGCTCAATTATAATAGTCTGTTTTCGCTTTTTCGGTCCGGACGGTTTTAGCCTCCCCGTAGTTTAGTCGATGGTGGCGAGGTAGTACATCCCGGGATGCTGAGTGCCGAGCGTAAAGGTCAAAATCCCATCCTCATAGCTCGTCTCAAGCTCTCCCGTCATCTGCGCCTCCGGTCCTATCGAGCGTATGCGCATACGTGCCGCGGTGCGTATACTGACCTTCGCCTCCATGACCTTAACGAGCACAGGCGCGTGACCGTAGGAGAGCATATGGTCCTCATCCCACTGCATATCGCTGTTAACGGCGTCGCAGAGCGCGGTTATCAGCAGATTATCCGATTCCGCTATAGGCGCGTCGCTGAGTGAGGATATCGCGATAACGCCCTCCTTGCTCGTAGCGCTGACGGTCATTCCGTCGAGCTTTATCTCGCCCGCGCCCGCAAGTCTGCCGTAGACCGCCTTTGTGCGCGGGGAGTTGATATATCCGTAGTGCTTTGTCCAGCTGCGGTAGAGCTGACCGTCCGACGAGCGTATCTCTCCGTCCGAGAGGTCGGTGAGCGGCTTGTCGGCGGGTGCTCCTTTCTCAAAGCTGATGCCTACCCGTTTGTATTCCGCAGCGCAGCGGTAAGCCTCCGAGGAGCCGGTTCCCGCATGAACGGTAACGCTATCGGTGCAGGGCGCTATATCGGCGCGGCGGGTGATGAGCGCGCTGTGCAGGAACAGCCCGAACTTCGCGGGGTCGTTCCATACCGAGAAAACGCCCTCGCGGTAGCCTACTCCGTCGATGGTCGGCGGGAGGATCTCCTTGCCGAGTATATCGAGGCGGTCGAGCCGCGTCGTGTATGCATAGGTATGTATCGCGTAGCCGGACCAGCGCTGAAACGAGCCGACGGCGGCATAGAGCAGCGGACTCTCGGCGCGGCAGGGATTAGGCCACGGCATATCCCACTCGGAGACGAAGAAGGGCTTATCCTGAATGCGCTCGTTTATGATGTTCGGATAGAAGCAGTCCTCTTGATCGGTGAGCGAATTCAGCATGGTGCAATGGTCGTTCCACCGCCAGTCGTAGAAGTAGGTGTGTGTGTCCATAAAGTCCATGTCGACGTGCGCGCGGGTAAGTGCATCACTAAAGAACCAGTTTGTGCCCGTAATCGGTATCTTTACTCCGATGGAGATCATGTAGTCGCGCATCTCGGCGAAATATTCGCGCTCGAGCTCGGTCTTGAACTCCGCGAGAACGCCGTCCTTTGCCGTAAGGTCGCAGCCCTCCGCGTCGAACTCGATGCCGCGGCGGTCGAGCCATGCGCGGAAGATACGGCGGAAATCGGAGGTGTAGGGCTCGACGGTGAAATTCGGCTTACTGAAAAGGTCGTTCTCGTTGATTATCTCGGTCATGACGAACGCGGGATCATCCTTGTAGCAGAGCCCCGTGTACGGATTCATGTGGTTCCAGAGCTGACTCATGAACTCCTTCTGCAGCTCCTTCATGCGCTCGTCGAAGCAGTTGAAGGGGTATTTTGTCGAGTCGATCATATCTGCGGCAGCCGCAACGCCGTCCGCAGTCTTATAGCGTCGGTAGGTGAGCATATCGAGATACGAATATATTCCGCGCTCCTTCAGACAGTATACGAGGTAGTCGAGCCGTTCCATGCTGCGCGGATCGAGTTCGCGTGTGCTGCCGAGCCGCTTTCCGCGCGAAAATGAGAAGATGTTCGGGCTGTCCCATTCCGCATCGAGCTGATGGAAACGGACGATGTTGCAGCCCGCCTTTGCGAGACGATCGGCGACGGTCTCTGCGTATTCATGCGAGGGGAAGCATGCTCCGCCGTTGAAATTGACTCCCCAGAAGCGTGCCTCGGTGCCGTCCTCAAACTCAAAATGATCGCCCGCTGCGTGCATGAAGCCGTGCTTGCCCGCCGGGCGCTCGCTCTCGAATACAAACGAGATGTCGATGGGCATATCGTCGTGAAAAAGGGGATAAGGTACGAATTTTGACATTTTTCTTTCCTCATATACAAGGTATTTTTATTCAGAAAGGCAGAAAAGTCCCGAGCGATGCCGTCGTTTCTTTTCCGCCTCTCCGTGATGCGATGATTAATTAGATTTCTGCGCGGATGCTGCCGTACTGAGATATGATTGGAGATACTCCTCGAGGCAGAGACCGCCTTCGTGTATCTTCTGCGCGTGATATCTGCCGACAAAGCGATAATGCCACGGCTCGAAGCTGTAGCCCGTTATCTCGGTCTTATCCTCCGGGAAGCGCAGGATGAATCCGAATTTCCATGCATTCTCGCTCAGCCACTTGTATACATCCTGATTTGCGAACGAAACGTCCGCGCCGGGGAGGTTGTGCATATCACAGCAGAGTCCCGTCTGATGCTCGCTCGTGCCGGGGCGCGCGGAATAGGTCTCTACCTCCGCTTCCGCCTGTTCCTTCGTCCAGCCCGGATGGCTTTGCAGCTCGTTGTCAGTGTATTTGGTAAAAAGCTTATCTTGGAGAGCGTAGGGGCGGAATGCACTCGTTACCGAAACATCGGTATAGCCGTAAGCGCGCATCTCGATGAACAGTGCCTCGAGCGCCTTTGCGGCGTACAGGCGCATCTGCTGCGTCGCTCTGTTGTCTTGACGGGTGTCGGCAATGTCGACGAGGTCGGCAGGCTCGTCTGAGGCACTTACAGTCGAGGTTTTATTAACAAGGATAAGGAAATCGTCACGCTCTGCGGGATCCATATACTGCTCGTAGTCGGCAAGGTCGGAGATGAAGGTGATACCGTATGCCTCCGGTCCGGTCAGCGGATCTGTCTCGGCAGCGGTCGTGCTCTCGGTGCCGCTCTGTGTATCGGTAGTGACCGCAGTAGTCTCGGCGGGCTTATCCGCATCCGACGGGTCGCTGATGAACCATATCGCAACAACGGCGCAAGCCGCGATGACGAGTATCAGCAGCAGGCAGACGAGCAGGGTTATATTTCTCCTGCGTCTGCGTCTGCGCTCGCGCAGTCTTGCCCGCTCTACGCGCTGTCTCGATTCGGCGCTCTGCCGATGCTGTCCGTTTTCGTTCGGGGCTCCGCCCCCGTTTTGTATCGGTCTCATTTCACTCATATCCGCTGCATATATCCTCCGGAGAGGATGTTCCTTTCATTTATGTCGTTTATGTCGTTGAGATCTGCCGTTAAATATTAATTATGCTTCCGCTCCCGATGTGCCCGTTCCGGACGCATAGTTTACGGAGTCGCGTTCCCGTTCTCGGCAGGCGGAGGATTCGGATCCGTTGCTGCGGCTATCGCCTCCGGCAGAGAATCCTCGGCAATATTCGACGCATCGGGCGAAATATTATAAATAAAGCCGAGTCCGGCATATACCGGCTGCTTTCCTTCGGCAACAGAGACGGTATAGTCCTCTATCTCACGGGTAATGGTTATTCTGCCTATTTTCTTTTTCTCGTCGACCGCGTAATCCGCGCTGACACCGGTCAGATAGTCGTCGAGCAGCTCGATGGGAATATAGATCTCGCCGCCGCGCTCGAATATCGGCGCGGAAAGACGTATCTCGTCGCCGCCGAGTACAAGCACACTTGAGCCGATCGTCAGCTTGATAATATTGCCGTCCTGCGTTATCAGCTTGTACCTCTTGCCGTCTCCCGCGACTGTAAGGTCAAAATCCGAGGCAAGGTCGGACATTTTGATATACGGCGTACCCGAGAAGAATGCACCGTTATATGCCACCTCGCGCGCAGACACCTTGTTTTCGTCCGGATCGGTGAGCAGATACTCCACCGTTTCCGGATGAGTAGAAGAGCCGAGGTGCAGATCGACGAATATTATACCGCCGGACACCGCACCGAGCAGCACCGTCATTCCGACAAGTGCAAACAACCACGGTATTCCACGCAGTATTCCGCGAACAAGCTCGGAGACAATGAATCTAAGCGCCGCGCGCCGTCTGCGTTTACGGTCAATGGCTCGCTTGCGCCTCTGCTCCGCGCGTCTCTCCGCGCGCTGCCGCTCCATCTCCTGTTCGGCCTGCCGTCTTGCCTGCTCGGCTGCCTCGAGCCGACGCCTATCCTCCTCGCTCATCGGAGGACGCTTTCTGCGCCGCTGTGCGCCGCTCGGCTGAGCACCGCCGTGCATACCGTTATTCTGACCGTATGCGGCATTATTCGGTACGCCGTAATTTGATGTGCCGTAGCCCTGTGTACCATAGCCATGTGCGGCGCTTCCATGCGCGCTGTAATTCGATGTGTCGTAGCCCTGTGTACCATAGCCATGTGCAGCACTTCCATGCGCGCCGTAATTCGGTACGCCGTAGCCCCGCGCGCTGCGCTCGGAAGCACCGTAGCCTGTCGTGCCGCTCATATCAGTGCGTCCCGGGGCATATTCGCGAGGGGCATTAGCCTGATACGGGCGATCCGGCTTAGGCAAGCGTTCAGCGCGTCCGTCCTGCGGTGCAGGTCTGCGCTGCTGCACCGGAGAGCTTTGTCGGTTCTCCCTGCTCTGCTGTGTGCTCCGTGCCGCCTGCCTATTCTTTTTCTTCTTATTTTTCTTTTTCTTTTTTTCGCTCTTCTCGGTCGAGCCGTCGGTGCGGCGCTCCGGCATACGTCCGTCGGAATGCCCCATGGTATGTCTGCCGTCTTGCCTGCCGGTCGCCTCTCTATACCGTTCTCCGCCCGCTCCGGCTGCGCCGTGTATACCGTTAATACCGGTAGGCGCGCCCTCGGACAGTCTGCCCGTTTCGGTCATTGCGCCGCTGAGCACCCTGCGCGGCTCGGTCGGTGCGGTGCTGTGTCTCGGATCATTCTGCCGTGTACGGCTTTCCGAATTTGTGCGCTGCGGCTGAGTCCCCCTCTGCGCGGGTCGGGACGGCTGCTGCTTTCCATGTCCGCGAGTATGTCCCGCACTCCGCTCCGTCTCCGATGCGTGATTCGGCGTGCTCTCGGGCAGCTTTATTATTCTCGTGCCGTCGTACAGCGTCGTTCTGCCCTCGTACCCCTTGGGAGTTTTTCTGAGATTGAATACCTGAGTTCTGTTCAGTTTTGCTCCCTCCCTCCGCAGGTGTACGGTCATATACTGCCGGTATCGTTACAGAGATGTGCGCTCCGCAGCAGCGCTGTTTGCTGCCGCTCGGGTATACTCATCTCATTGTATTTCTCATTATATTAAGTATTATAGCACATTACAGACTGCTTTTCAAGAGCAATTTCCTTTGCGGCTGCTGCGGATGTGTAGGATTACAATAGAAGTGTTGCACAAAGAAAAAAGAATAGCAACCGCCTTAATACGGGCGATATTGATATAGGTGATGCCATTATCTCGATATAAATTCGGGCATAAACGGCGACGGTATCATGGCGTTTACCATGTCTCACGAGCTCGTGCATTACATTCGGGATATATCTCCCGATATGTTCCGTAAGCTCACGGAATGCCTCTCGGAGATATACTACATGGAGGGCATGAGAAACGCTACTTAGAAGCAGAAGAAAATGCCGATATTATTTCTATGCTTTCAAAAATTGAAAGCGGCAATTATAAAGCGAGCGATAAAGTACACTTTGGTACTGTATCCCCCGCTATCGCGAAGCGTATAGAAGAAATTATAGGCATAGCGGTCGAAGGTTTTGATGTTGACATCAAGGCACGACAGCTCGAGCATATTCTTAAGGATCACGGTAAGCACGGTTTAACCGATAGATCTATGTCAAATTTTACTGATATCGCAAAAATGGAATATGCAATGAACGACCCGGATGATATTCGGAAAGCAGGAAAAACACGCGCCTATACCTATACACGCAACGGTAGAAATAAAACAGCTGATACGATTCTCTATGAAAAGAACATCGGTACAAAGTCCTACTATGTAGTTCAAGCAGTTGCCGATACAAAAGCAAAAACGCTGTGCATAGTGACAGCGTTCATAGGAATCGAGGGATACAAAAAGGAAGCACCGCAGCTCACTTAATGCACAAAGCCCTAGTGCAACGTCCGAAATCGGTTCTGCGGTAACTTCCGGGGGGCATTATAACACAAGCGGATTCGGAAAGTCAACCCCTTTCCGATAAAAACTCCAAGAAATATCAGCGCAGGGAAAATATCGAGGAGCTGCTGTTTGACGATTCTTTTTATTCTCAGTTTGAGAGCGAGAACAGGAGTCGAATAACCGAGAGCGTTTCCGAGCGAGGAAATACACACACCGCGCAGGATGAAGTAACCGCCGAATATAAAAAGACGGTCGACGGAATTCTCAACGATTCAAAGAATGTTCGCGATACAGTTCTTATTGGCTATACTCCCGATATATATCAGAAACTCGGAATGCCGTCGCTGCCGTTTGTTATAGGCTATGCAAAGGTCTATAAAAACGATATTGATACTGTGCCGTTGGGACAGTGATATTATATTCGCCGTTTACACTCGCGAAGCGAACATCACCCGGCAAAGCCGGATATCACGGCACAGCAATACCTCTCGCCGTGAGATGAATATGACTGAAAAAAGCGATTGCAAAATGCAATCGCTTTTTCATGGCGCGCCCGAGAGGATTCGAACCTCCGACCAATCGGTTCGTAGCCGAGTACTCTATCCGCTGAGCTACGGGCGCATTGCTTATGTATCTCAACAAAGCCTATACATAATACCACAGGAGAGGTTATTTGTCAATACCTTTTTGAAAAAAAGTATGTTGCACTGAAGAAGTTCTTTCAGAAGTTCCGTCCTGAAATCCGCACAATAAAATGTAAGTTTTATGCCGGGGCGGCTTTTCGGCTTTGATTTTTTTAAAAAAATCTTATTTTCACTATTGACAATGCCGGGTATATATGATAAAATACCATAGTAAAGCAAGCAGAGCGCTCCGCTCTCACCTGACACAGCCCGGTGCATGGGTCACGGTCGATAAAGGATTTGTGGATTACCCGTGGGTTTCCCGTGATCGCGGAGATATGCTGCGCTGCTTTTACGAGTATGCAACATAAGCCGTGATTTTTTTATTTTTTGAGCGGAGGTGCTTTAGCCATCAGAAACAACAATAACAATTCAAGGGAGCATTATATTAATGACGAGATCAAAGCCGTTCTCGGCGCTCCTTCGAAGATTGTACGTGTCATCGGACCGGAGGGCGAGCAGATGGGACTGCTCACCGTTACCGCAGCGCAGAATCATGCATACGACAAGGGACTCGATCTCGTAATGATCGCGGCTCAGGCTGATCCGCCCGTATGCAAGATAATTGATTACGGAAAATTCCGTTTTGAGCGCGATAAAAAGGAAAAGGAAGCGAAAAAGAAGCAGCAGATCATGGACATCAAGGAGATCAGACTTTCCTGCGCCATTGATACCAACGACTTCAAGACCAAGGTCAACCACGCTCGCCGTTTCCTTACCGGCGGAGACAAGGTCAAGGTTATTGTCAAGTTCAAGGGTCGTGAGATGAGCCATCTCGATGTGGGCAGAGAGCTGCTCGAGAGATTCCGTGAGGCATGCGCCGATCTCGGCGGTTCGGATAAGGCTCCGAGCCTTGACGGACGCTTCATGTCGGTATTCATCACGCCTAACAGCAAGCGAGAGGGTGCTTCCGCACAGTCGAAGGGCAAGGGTAAAAAGCCCGCAGCGACTGCCGCAGCAGCTACTCCTGAGGATAAGAGCGCGGAAAAGTAATTCCAGCGTGCCTCGGAATATAAAAGATCATACAGATCAAAAGTCAGTTTGTCCGGGCAGACCAGCTTTGCCGGACAAATCAGGAAAATTCAGCAGCTTGAAAGGAGCTCTATCATGGGAAAGATTAAGACACACAGCGCAACTGCTAAGAGATTCGGCGTTACCAAGAGCGGTCTCGTTAAGATGAACCATTCGCATCACCGTCACAATCTCGGTATAAAGGCACAGAAGAGAAAGAGACATCTTCGTTCCGGTGCTTACCTGAGCCCGGCTTTTGCAGCAACTGTTAAGTCGCTTATGCCCAGCAAGTAATCGGCGATAGGTTTTAGAGGAGGATAATAAAATGGCAAGAATTAAAAGAGCTATGATGACCCGCAAGAGACGCAATAAGGTTCTCAAGTGTGCTAAGGGTTATTGGGGTGCCAAGAGTAAACATTTTAAGATGGCCAAGCAGGCCGTAATGAAGAGCGGCAATTATGCATTCGTAGGCAGAAAGCTCAAGAAGAGAGATTTCCGCAGACTGTGGATCACCAGAATCTCCGCTCAGGCTAAGGCATGCGGCATGAATTACTCTACCTTTATGCACGGTCTGAAGAATGCAGGCATCGACCTCAACCGTAAGATGCTCTCCGAGATCGCAATCGCAGATAAGGAAGCATTTGCAGCTCTCGCAGCTCAGGCAAAGGCTGCTCTCTGAGAGAGATAATTATTTCAGCAGAACCCGGGACCATCCGCCTTGCGCGTGGGTGTGTCCGCGGGTTTTTCGCGTCAAATGGGAGATGCCTCGGACGGTGCCGAGGACGGGTGAAGCAATATCCGAGGATCATACGTGAGGCTCGGGCTGAAATACCGATGTGAATAGAATATACGGCTCGATGGGGAAAATAATAACGGAGGCAACGACAGAATGGACAATTTCAAGCACGGCGCAGCCTATACAGGCCGCTTTGACGGCTGCCAGAGAATCACATCAAGGGCAAATCCGGCGATAGTCGCCGCAGCGGCGCTGTCGGAGCGGAAATATCGCGACCGAGACGGACTGTTTGCCTTTGAGGGGGCAAAGCTGCTTCGCGACGCACTCTCGTCCGGCATCCGGCTCGAGCGGATATTTGTCCGTGAGGATGCTCTCGGACGGCTTCCCGTCGAGCTTGATCCGTCGCTTGTTACCGTTGTTTCAGCACCTGTCTACGACAAACTGTCCTTCGACCGCTCGCCCGAGGGAATCATGTGTGTGGCAAAACATATTGACTTTTTGCATAAAAAGGTTACAATATATAATAACGGCGATTTTTCGGGTACCGCATTCATGGCTTGCTCGATACGTGATCCGGGCAATCTCGGCACCGTTATACGCGATGCGAACGCACTCGGAATAGACGAGCTGATACTCTCCGCCGACTGCGCCGATCTCTATAATCCTCGGACGGTCAGGGCGGCTATGGGTGCACTCTTTCGTCAGAAGATAACGCTGTGTGAGGACACGGTCGGCAGCATCGGAGCACTGCGTGCTCTCGGATACCGTGTGCATGCCGCCGCACTGCACCGTGCTGCCATACCGCTCAATCGTCTCGCGGTCGACAGCCGTGACTGCTTTCTTGTCGGCAACGAGGGCAGAGGGCTGCCCGAGGAGCTTATCGACGCGGCAAGCGACTGCGTTCTGATCCCGATGCGAGAGGGCACCGAGTCGCTGAATGCCGCAGCCGCTGCAGCCATACTTATCTGGGAGACCGGAAAGGGCTCGTGGATAAAGTAGATGTGCGACGGGTTCGGATGCTCGCCGAGACCGTGCCTGCGGCATAAATGTTATGCGGCAAAGCGGATATTTGAAGAATGTGTATTTTTGAAAAAGGCTCCGGGCAAGGCTCGGGCCGAATGGATTTCGGGATTTTTTACTGATAAGGCGATATTTGTAAAACGGGAAAGGGCTCGTGGATAAGGTGAGAGACACATTTGAAACGAACGTCGGCGCGGAGGAAAGTGCCGATCTTGTATACTGGATATGGCTCAGTCTCGCGATAGGCGCGGGAAGCTCTGCGGCGGGAAAGCTGTTTTCGCGCTTCGGGCAGAATGTCAGAGCAATATACGATGCCGACCCGGCAGAGTACGTGGGACTCCCCAAGGGCGCGGCGGAGCATCTGACCGATAAGAGTCTGCGCGCCGCCGTCGGCATATACAATTGGTGCTCGGATAACGGTGTGGGAATGCTGCCGTACGACAGCGAGTACTTTCCTCCGCAGCTGCGGAATATACCGTCTCCGCCGGTCATGCTGTACTATCTCGGTCTGCTGCCGAATATAAAGAATCGGTTCTCCGTCGCGATAGTCGGCACGAGACGGATATCTCAGTACGGCGCGAGAAACGCATATACAATATCGAGCGACCTTGCATCTGCCGGTACGGTCATAGTGTCGGGTATGGCGCTCGGAGTCGACGGTGTTGCGCATCGCGCGGCGCTCGATGTAGACGGATATACCATAGCCGTGCTCGGCTGCGGCATCGACCGAGTATATCCGCGCGAGCATAAAAATCTGTACGGCGAAATAATCCGACGCGGCACGGTGCTGACCGAGTTCTGTCCCGGTGCCGCGCCTATCGCACATAACTTTCCGATAAGAAACCGTATTATCAGCGGAATGAGCACCGCCACAGTGGTTATCGAGGCGGATGAGCGCAGCGGAGCTCTCATCACCGCAAAGGATGCAAAGCGGCAGGGACGCGCGGTCTATGCGCTGCCCGGAAATGTCGGTGCACTGGGCAGCTCCGGCACAAATAAACTGCTGCTCGAGGGCGCAAAGATGGTAACGAGCGCGCTCGATATCCTTGACGATTACAAGGACGAATATGCAAAGGTGCTCAATATTGAAAATGTGACCGGAAAGCTCGCGCGGTTTGATGGGAGCTTCAACCTGCGAAACACGTACGGCAGAAGCGCCGAGCCGTGTTATCCCCGCCTCGGTTCAAAGGGCGAGAGCAGAGGCGGACCGCGCCGGCGGAAGGTCGAGGAAAAGCTGCCGAAGCCGTTCCGTGCGGACTCCTGCGGCACCGCTGCCGTGACTGTCGATCGCATACCCGCAGAGCCGCGCCGCGCATCCGTCGGTACAGATGAACGAACCGAAGAGGCCGGACATGTCGGAGCATTCGCCGGGATCGACCGTGCGGGCGAGTATCTGACAGACGACCGCCGAACGGACAGCAGCAGAGCAGACGCGGGACGCACCGCCGATATTCAGAACAGTCCTGCGGAGGAGAGTCTATACGGTGAATATGCTGCCGATATTCAGACCGGATACGGAGATATAGAACAGAGTCTGTACGGCGAGCATATGCCGAAGCCGTCAGGCGGCGCAGCGACGGGGTCAAACCAAGGCAGCGCTTGCACGGATCGGTCCCGAGCTCGCCCGAGACAGAACAAAAATGCGGCGGGGCAGAATGCACCTGCGGAGCGTAAGAGAGGCGGAACGGTGCCGGTCGGAGCAAACTTTGCGACAAGCGGCAGATGCACGGGCGAGGCGACACAGAAAACGCAGAGCGTCGAACAGCTGCTTGCGGAAACGAGCGAATGCGGCAGAAAGATATATGCGCTCATTCCCGAAACTGGAACGACGACCATCGACGAGATCGTCCGGCACGATCTCAGCTTTCCGTTTGTTATGGCGGGGCTTACCGAGCTCGAGATATCCGGGCTTGCTGTTCTCGGCCCCGGCGGAGAATACCGCAGAGGAGAGGGCTTTTAGCGCCGGAGCATTTCCGCAGGCGATATATAACGATTATTACAGCTGCCCGGCACCGTCCGGGACAACGAAAGGATAGATTGAAGTAAATGTCACATCTTGTTATAGTTGAGTCTCCGTCCAAGGCGGGAACGGTCAAGAATTATCTCGGCTCCGGCTATAAGGTGGTAGCGTCGATAGGTCACGTACGCGACCTGCCTAAGAGCACACTCGGAGTAGATATAGAAAACGGCTTCAAGGCGAAATATATAAACATACGCGGCAAGGGTCCGCTTATCGCCGAGCTGAAAAAGGAAGCGAAGAATGCTGATAAGGTCTATCTCGCAGCCGACCCCGATCGCGAGGGAGAGGCGATATCGTGGCATCTTGTTACGGCGCTCAATATCCCGCCGGAGAAGGTCTGCCGTGTTACCTTTAACGAGGTAACGAAGAGTGCTGTCCGTGACGCGATAAAGCACCCGCGAAAGATAGACGAGGATCTTGTCAACTCGCAGCAGGCGCGCCGCATACTCGACCGCATAGTCGGCTACAAGCTCAGCCCGCTGTTCTGGAAGGCTATACACGGCGGTCTGTCAGCCGGACGTGTTCAGTCGGTCGCAACGCGCGTTATAGTCGACCGCGAGGCGGAGATAAATGCATTCGTACCCGAGGAATACTGGACGATAGATGCAGATTTCGGTACCGCAGGTGGCGAGACGCTCCATACCAAGTATTACGGTAAGGGCGGCACAAAGGGCGAGCTGCACAGCGAGTCGGATGTTAACGCCGTGCTCGACGGGATAAAGGGCGGAGCTTTTACCGTTTCATCGGTTCGCCGCTCAACGAGGGCAAAGAATCCGCAGCCGCCCTTCACCACCTCAACGTTGCAGCAGGACGCATCGCGCAAGCTCGGCTTCCGCTCGACCCGTATAATGCAGGTCGCGCAGGAGCTGTATGAGGGTGTTAATGTCGGCTCGGAAAACGGCGGCACGCAGGGTCTTATCACCTACATGCGTACCGACTCGCTGCGCGTAGCGGATGAGGCGCGCGCAAGGGCTGCCGAGTACATCGAGAGTACCTACGGCAAGGAATATGTGCCCGCATCCCCCCGCGCCTATAAGTCCAAGGCGGGCGCACAGGACGCGCACGAAGCTATCCGACCCGCGAATCCCACGCTCGAGCCTGATAAGATAAAGAAATATCTTACCGCAGATCAGTATAAGCTGTATAAGCTCATATTCAACCGCTTTACCGCGAGCCAGATGGCATCTGCGGAGCTTGATACCGTTATTGCGGATGTCGATTGCGGCGGCTATACTTTCCGTGCCTCCGGCTACACCGTTCGCTTTCGCGGCTGCCTCGCGGTCTACGGCTCGGCGGACGAGGGCGAAAATAACGGCACGCAGGGCGCGATACCTAACATCTCGGAGGGCGAGCATGTCGGTGCGGAAAAGATAACTCCTGCCCGCCACTTTACCGAGCCGCCGGCGAGATACAACGAGGGCTCGCTCGTCAAGTTCCTTGAGGAAAAGGGCATAGGCAGACCGAGTACCTACGCTACGATAATCACTACAATCATCTCGCGCGGCTATGTAGAGCGCGACGGAAAGATGCTGCGTCCGACCAAGCTCGGTGAGGTCACTACCGATCTGATGAAGCAGTATTTCCCGGAGATAGTCGATTACGAATTTACCGCGCAGATGGAGTCGTCGCTCGATGATATCGAGCACGGAAATGTCGATATTCAGAGTGTTCTCGGCTCGTTCTATACCGAGTTTGCAAAGCAGCTCGAGACCGCGGAGGAGACGGTAGCCAAGGAAAAGGTCAAGCTTCCCGACGAGCAGACCGACATCATATGCGACAAGTGCGGCGCGACGATGATAGTCAAGAACGGCAGATACGGAAAGTTTGCCGCCTGCCCGAACTATCCTACCTGCCGCAATACACGCCCGCTCGATCGCAAAGCTCCCGCGAGCGACAGCGCAGCGACCGAGAAGGCGACTCCCGCACCCGACGGGATGAAGTGTGAAAAGTGCGGCGCGGACATGGTGCTTCGCAGCGGACGGTACGGCAGCTTTTATGCCTGCTCGAACTATCCGCAGTGTAAGAATACAAAGCAGATCGCAAAGAAGATAGGCGTCAAGTGCCCGGACTGCGGCGGCGAGATAGTCGCAAAGCACGGACGCAACCGCTCCTACTTTTACTCCTGCGAGAACTATCCGAAGTGCAAATTCTCGTCATGGGAGCTTCCGCTGGCAGATAAGTGCCCGCAGTGCGGAGGAATGCTGTTTAAGAACAAGGGCAAGAATATTGCCGTCTGCCGCACCGAGGGCTGCGGCTATAAGCGCGAGCTCGAGCCGACGCATGACGGCGGAGACGGAGCAAAGGACGGAGAGAGCGCAAAGTAAGCGCTCTGCGGAGGGATAAAGGATGAAGATAATAATCGACGTAATGGGCGGAGACAATGCGCCGGAGGCGGGCGTTATCGGTGTGCTCGACGCGGCTGCGGCAATGCCGGAGCACAGCTATATCATCGTCGGACGCGAGAACGAGATACGCGATACCGCACGCGCTGCGGGCAGAGAGACCGAGCTTGACGGTATACGTATCGTTCATGCCGACGGCGTTATAACTATGGAGGATCAGCCTCTGAGCGTCGTTCGCGAAAAGAGCGACTCGTCGATGGCTGTCGGACTCAGGATGCTGCGCGACGGAGAGGGCGATGCTCTCGTCAGCTCGGGAAATACCGGCGCGCTGCATGCCGGCTCCTCGCTCGTCGTTCGCAGAATAAGAGGTGTAAAGCGCTCTGCGATAGCCTCGGTGCTGCCGTTCGCGCGTCCGATGCTGCTTATCGACTCCGGCGCGAATATCGACGTTCAGCCAGAGTACCTGCGTCAGTTCGCGGTCATGGGCTCGATATATATGAAGAATGTGTTCGGCATAGAGTCGCCGCAGGTCGGACTGCTCAACAACGGTACCGAGGAGTGCAAGGGCGGCGCAATGATGGTCGACACATATAAGCTGCTTCGCGGAGAGCCGACGATTAATTTCGTAGGCAACGTCGAGGCAAAGGCTGCACCGCTCGGCGCGTGCGACGTGCTCGTTACCGATGGCTTTACGGGTAATGTTTTCCTCAAGCTCAGCGAGGGATTGGGTCAGTATCTGCTCTCCTGCCTTAAGGATTGCTTTACCGAGAATCTGGTCACTAAGGCATCGGCGCTCGCTATGCGCGGAAGTCTCAGACGGCTGAGGCACTCTGTGGATGCCTCCGAGTTCGGCGGCGCGCCGCTGCTCGGACTGTCAAAGCCGGTGCTCAAGACGCACGGCAGCTCGGATGCACGCGCTTTTGTCAGTACGATAAAGCGCGCGGCGGATTTTGCCGGAACCGGCGTTCATGTCGAGATAGCAAAGTGGGTCGAGCAGGATGCGGCGAGAGCTAAGGCGGCTGCGGAGGCGGAAGAGGCAGCCAAGGCTGCGGAAGCCGCTGCTTCGACACCGGAAAAGACGGCTGCTGCCGAGTCGGCAGCAGCGTCAGAGCCGACCGATACAAAGAATGCCGAAAGCGCCGCCGACGGTACGGATGTACATTCCGGGACCTGAGACGCAGATAAGGCGGAAAGGAAAGAAAGATGCATGAATCGGATATTCGTCCGGCTCCGATAGCCGGACTTGAAAAGACCGTAGGTCATACATTTGAGAATAAGGAGCTTGTTCGCACGGCGCTGACCCATTCATCCTATTCGAATGAGCAGCGGGCGCACGGCGTCGGGATGAAGTGCAACGAGCGGCTCGAGTTTCTCGGCGATTCGGTGCTGTCAATCATCGTCAGCGACTATCTGTTTGCCACGCACCCGGACATGCCCGAGGGCGAGCTGTCCAAGGTTCGCGCGGGCACGATATGCGAGCGGGCGCTTGCGGGCTTTGCACGCGAGATAAAGCTCGGCGATTACCTCTATCTCGGCAGGGGTGAGGAAAAGCTCGAGGGCAGGAGTCGCCCGTCTATCCTTGCGGATGCGTTTGAGGCGCTGCTTGCGGCTATCTATCTCGATTCGAATATAGAGGAGGTCTCGCGTTTTCTGCTCCCGTTTGCGGAGGATGAAATATCGCGTATACTCTCGAGCGGACATACCGCCGACTACAAGACCATTCTTCAGCAGCTCGTTCAGCAGGAGCACGGCGAGATACTCGAGTATGTACCCGTCAGCGAGACGGGACCCGCACACAAGCGTGTGTTCACCGTCGAGGCGCGGCTCAACAGCAATGTTATCGGCGTAGGTACTGCCGGCAGCAAGCGTGCGGCGGAGCAGATAGCGGCACAGAAAGCGCTCGAGCTGTTCGGCGATAAGATATAGGCAAGATAAGAGTAAAATAACATAGGCGCCGTAAGCGCTATCCGCTGCTAGCACACCGTCGTGCGGCGGTAATACGGTATGAGGAGGCGAGCAAATGAGACATATAAATATCCCTGTTTTTATCCCGCATCTCGGCTGCCCGCATACCTGCGTTTTCTGCAATCAGCGAAAGATATCGGGCGTGAGCTGTGTCGATCTTGATGCGGTGCGCGCTCAGATAGAGTCAACGCTTGACGGTATACGCGGCAGAGAGGACGAGTACGAATGCGAGATAGCATTTTTCGGCGGCAGCTTTACCGGCATACCGAGAGACGAGCTGACGGCGCTGCTTGAGCTTGCACGTCCGTATGTTGATGACGGCAGGGTGGCGAGCCTGCGCTGCTCGACACGACCCGACTATATCGACAAAGAGATAATTGACCTTCTCCTCCGCTACCGTATGACTACGGTCGAGCTCGGGGTGCAGAGCACATCGGCAGAGGTGCTGCGCCGCTGCGAGCGCGGTCATACGGCAGAGCAGTCGCTCGCTGCGCTGCGGATGATAAGAGAGAGCGGGATGCACGCGGTCGGTCAGATGATGACCGGACTGCCCGGCTCGACGCGCGAGAGCGATCTGCGGACGGGCTGCGATATAATAGGCGCGGGCGCGGACGGCGCGCGGATATATCCTACTATGACATTTGCGGGAACGGCGCTCGAGGGTATGCTGCGGCGAGGCGAGTATATGCCGCCTTCGACTGCAGAGACGGTCGAACGGGTCGCAGATCTGTGCGAGCTTTTTGATAAGGCGGGAGTCCCGGTAATACGGATAGGGCTTTGCTACGGCGAAGGGCTGACCGGTGAGGACGGTATCGTTGCGGGCGACTATGAGTGCGCCGTCGGCGAAATGGCTCAGAGCGAGGTGTTCCTGCGCCGTCTGCGCGCACTGCTTGCGGATGAAAAGGTGACAGGTACAGCCGGCGCGGAAGAGCCCGATGCCGTATCAAATGATATATCGGCTGATGATACCGGTTCGGCGCATTCGCCTGGCAGTACGGGAATACGCACTCTGACCGTCTGTTGCCCGAGGGGCAGGACCTCTCAGGTGATAGGTCACAGACGGGCGAACGCAAAGACTCTGCGGCGCGAGTACGGCATCGGTCGGCTGCGCGTGCGCGAGGACGACTCGCTCTGCGGCTATGAGCTGCGGCGTTGTTGACCGGCGTGCTGTCGGCACAGTGCTGTACGGTACGCGAATTTTCGGTTATTTGCGTGCTTTATGTCAATTCTGCGCGGCGCACAGCCCGAGCCGCCGACCGAAATAATTATTCCTTTGGCGCAGATCGGTCCTTACTGCATTCCGATGCTTTCATCATTGCAGTATTTGTGCGTTATGCTCCGATAGCTTATTTATTCCATAGAACCGCTGCACGACATAGATGCTTTTTTCGACATTACGGTCAAATGACAACGATGTGCGGCAGGTGCTTTTTCGGCGGATGCCGAGCTACGAAATAAAAAAAGAAACGGATGGTCTGAAAATTGAAAATCAAATCGCTCGAGCTTCTCGGCTTTAAATCGTTTCCGGACAGAACGGTGCTCAACTTTAACGACGGCGCGACAATCGTCGTAGGACCGAACGGAAGCGGAAAATCAAATATATCCGACGCTATACGCTGGGTGCTCGGAGAAACGTCGGCTAAGGGTGTTCGCGGGTCTAAGATGGAGGATGTCATCTTTGCCGGCGCCGCCTCACGCCGCGCAATGACGACGGCGGAAGTCTCGCTTATCCTCGACAATACCGAGGAGGAGGGAAAGCTCGTCGACCGTGGAGATGAGATAATCGTTACCCGTCGGTGCGTTCGCGGCGGCGAGAGCGAGTATCTTATCGACCGCAAGCCCGCGCGCCTGCGCGATATTACAGAGCTGTTCATGAATACCGGCGTTGGACGCTCCGGCTATTCTATTATCGGTCAGGGCAAGATAGCCGAGATAGTGTCGCAGAAGAGCGATGAGCGCCGCACGATATTCGAGGATGCTGCGGGCATATCGAAATATCGCTTCCGCAAGAACGAGGCGGAGCGGCACCTGCAGGGCGCTGTTGACAATATGGTCCGCGCGGAGGATATTCTGCGCGAGCTCGAGGCGCGTGTCGCACCGCTTCAGCGCGATGCGGAAAAAGCAAAGAGGTATCTCGAGCTGTTCGAGGAAAAGAAACGCCTTGACGTTTCGCTGTGGCTGTACGATGTTGAGGATGTGCGGCGCAAGGTCGGCAGTCTCGGCGACGAGACCGCTGCCGCAAAGCGTATGCTCGATGAGGCGGACGGCGAGCTTGAGGCGCTTGAGGCAAGGAACGAGCGGCTGTTCGACGAGGCTCAGCAGACAAAGCAGAGAGCTGCGGAGGCGCAGAAAAATCTGCGCGATAACAGTGCTGCTTCGCTCGAGCTCGAGGGCAGTGTAAAGGTGCTGCATAACGAGCTTGAGCATATAGGAGAGCGAAGAGCTGAGGCAGAGTCGACGCTCACTCTCCGCCGCGCTGCGCTCGAGGAGGCAAACGGCAGCGGTGCAGAGCTGCTCTCACGGCTTGAGGAGCAGACGGCTGCGCTCGAGGCACTGCGCGCAGAGCATGCGGAGCTTGACGGCGGTGCGGAGCAGCTTAAATCGCAGCGTGTGGAGAATGAAACTCGTGAGAGCGAGCTGGAAAGGCAGCTGCGCGAGATAGAGAACGGCGCGGTAGAGCGTCGGCTGAGACTCTCCGAGATAAGCGGCTCGCATGAGAGCCGCGAGCTGCGCCTTGCCGAGATAGAGGAGTGTATTGAGGAGATACTCGAGCGCGGCAAGCTCCTCGGAGACCGCCTTGAACGCTCCGAACGGACCGTTGCGGACTATACCGCACGCCGCGAGCAGACCGGAGCGGAAGCGGACGGACTCGAAAAGCGCCTCGGCGAGCTTTCGGCAGAGACAGAGGAGCTGCGGGCGGAGCAGGTGCGCATAGGCTCTGAGCTGGCCGCAAAGAAGCAGCGTGCGGATACGCTTCGCCGCATGGAGGAGCACTTCGAGGGCTATAACGGCAGTGTTCGCTTCGTTATGGACGCGGTCGGCAGAGGTCGGCTCGGCGGCGTGCTCGGTCCGGTATCGCGGCTGATAACCGTTCCGGACAAATATTCCACCGCTATCGAAACGGCGCTTGGCGCGAATATTCAGAATATCGTTGTCGAGGATGAGGCAACCGCCAAGCGGGCAATTGCAATGCTGCGCGACGGCGGGGCGGGCAGAGCAACCTTTTATCCCGTTTCATCCGTGCGTGCACAGCAGCTCAATATTGATAAGAGCCGTCTCTCTTCATATAAAGGTTATATCGGGATCGCCTCCGAGCTTATCGAATGCGACGAGCGCTGCGGCGATGTAATATCCTACATGCTCGGCAGAACGATCATCTTCCGCGACCTCGACTGCGCGACCGACTATGCGCGCGCAAGCGGTTACCGTGTGAAGATAGTTACCCTCGACGGTCAGGTTATTAACGCGGGCGGATCGTTTACCGGAGGCTCGAACAAGCGAAACAGCGGAATGCTCACCCGAGCGCAGGAGATACAGCGCTTTGCCGAGGAGGCTGCGGCGCTCGAGGTCAAGCAGCGCGCAGCGAGCGACAGAGAAAAGAAGATAGCCGAGGAGAGCGCGGAGCTGCGCGATCGTCTCGGAGAGCTGAAGCAGAACCTCTCGGTTCTCGATACCATGCTCGGTGCCGAGAATACTCAGAATGCGCTGCTCCGTTCGCAGATAGATGCGGATAAGGAGAGCCTTATAGGACAGCGGGAGGCGCTCGAGGCGCTCGGCGCAGAGAGCAAGCGTGACGACGACGAGTGCGAGGCGCTCAGACGCGAGCTTTCCGAGTCGGAAACTGCCGCACAGCGGTGTCGAGAGATGCTTGCATCGACGGCGGAGGAGCACGAGCGGTTGAACCGCGACATTGCGCGTGCGCTCGACAGGGTCTCTGCTCAGCTCATCAGGATAAATTCCGCCGAGAAGGATATCGAGGCGACCGAAAACAGCATCTCGCTCGGTCAGGCAACGGTAACTCGGCTGTCCGAGCAGATAGCGGAAGCTGAGGCCGCTATCGCCGCCTGCAACGAAAAGGAGGAGGAGGTCCGCGCGCGGCTCGCTGCAGCGGATACCGACCTTGACGGACTGCGCGGACGCGCGGCTGAACTCGAGAGCGAGCACAGCGCGCTGATAGACGAGGGACTGCGCAGCGATGCGTCGCTCTCCAGACTGCGCGAGCAGATAAAGGAGGAGAACCATCGCCGCGAGACGCTGTTCCGTACCTATACCGAGCTTGAGTCAAAATTTGAGTCTGCAAAGGCGGAGCAGGATAAGCTCGCTTCCCGCCTCTGGGAGGAATACGAGCTGACATATGCCACCGCCGCGGCGCTCGACTATCCGAGAGTGACCGAGGAGACGAGAACGGCGAGTGCGGCAAGGCAGACCGAACTACGCTCGAAGATCCGCGCGCTCGGACCGGTAAATGTCGGTGCGATAGACGAATATAAGGAGGTCAGCGAGCGCGCGGGCTTCATGCGTTCGCAGTATGACGACCTCTGTCGCTCGAAGCAGGAGCTTGAGGAGATCATTACCGGGCTCGAAAAGGAGATGCGCGAACGCTTTGTTTCGGTAATGGAGCAGCTCGATTCGGGCTTCAAGCGTACCTTTCGAGAGCTATTCGGCGGAGGAACGGCTGAGCTGTGCCTAACCGACCCGACCGATCCGCTCGGCTGCGGAATAGAGATAAACGTCGCGCCGCCCGGCAAGATAGTCAAAAGCATGTCGCTGCTATCCGGCGGTGAGCAGTCGTTTGTCGCGATAGCGCTTTTCTTTGCCATACTTGATGTAAACCCCACCCCGTTTGCGGTGCTCGATGAGATAGAAGCGGCGCTTGACGATGTAAACGTCGCGCGCTTTGCCGACTATATCAAGCGTTACTCCGGCTCTACCCAGTTTGTCGTTATCACGCACAGACGCGGTACGATGGAGATAGCCGATACGCTGTACGGTGTTACTATGCCGGAGCGCGGTATCTCGAGGGTACTGACACTGAATATAACCGAGGTTGAGGATCGTCTCGGAGTTAAGATAAAATAGCCTTCGAACGGCAAACGGCGAAAATTAACCTCGCCTTAATAGCACCGCAATATATTGTATATATACTTGCTTTTAATGGTCGTATTATGCGATGTCGGCAGCGCACGGATGGCGATATTTGCGCCGTGCCGCCGAACGGAGTAAGAAAGGAAGTGCCCGTTCTGTCGGGCAGATCATAAAATGTCATTTTTCGACAAGCTGAAAAGGGGACTGTCAAAGACAAAGGACGGACTCCTGAAACAGATAGACGGCATATTCCGCTCGTTTGTACGTGTGGATGAGGATATGCTCGAGGAGCTTGAGGAGCTGCTTATAACCGCAGATGTCGGCGTAGGACCGACGGAGAAGATAGTCGATGCGCTGCGCGAGCGGATAAAGGACGACCGCATCAGCGAGCCGGAGGCTGCAAAGGCGGCGCTGTGCGATATTCTCCGCAGCGAGATAGGAGAGGGCGAGCCGCTCTGTCTTGATACAAAGCCAGCTGTGGTGCTCGTTATCGGGGTAAACGGCGTAGGTAAGACCACGAGTATAGCCAAGATAGCCGCAAGCCTCAAGAGCGAGGGCAAAAAGGTCATTCTCGCGGCGGCTGACACCTTCCGTGCCGCAGCGATAGACCAGCTCGGCATATGGGCGGATCGCGTCGGTGTGGATGTCGTATGCCACGAGGAGGGCTCCGATCCCGCCGCTGTTGTTTTCGATGCCGCAGCAGCCGCCAAGAAGCGCGGCGCAGACGTGCTGATAATCGACACTGCGGGCAGACTGCATAACAAGAAGAATCTTATGGATGAGCTTGCGAAGATAGATCGAGTTATCGATCGCGAGCTGCCGGGCTGCAGCCGCGAAACGCTGCTCGTAGTCGACGCGACGACCGGACAGAATGCCATCAGTCAGGCAAAGGAATTTAAGAATTCCGCAAAAATCACCGGACTTGTGCTGACCAAGCTCGACGGGACCGCTAAGGGCGGAATAGTATTTTCGATAAAAGAGGAGCTCGGTATACCGGTCAAGTATATCGGCGTCGGCGAGCAGATGGATGATCTTCAGCCGTTCAGGGCGGATGAGTTCGTTCGCGCACTGTTTGAATGAGGATACGCAATGCTTGAATTTGTACTTGCTACGCATAACAAAAACAAGGTCAGAGAGATGGAGCGGCTGCTCGGTCAGACGCTCGGGAATAAGGTCGAATTTTCCGTCAAAACGGCGGAGCAGGTCGGCATGACCGACGAGATAGAGGAGAACGGCAGTACCTTTGAGGAAAATGCGCGTATAAAGGCGCGCGCACTTGCTTCCGACCGCTATATCTCGATCGCGGATGACTCCGGACTTTCGGTCGATGCGCTCGGCGGTGCGCCCGGGGTGTATTCGGCGCGTTGGTCGGGAGAGGGCGATGCGGGCAATAACCAAAAGCTGCTCCGCGAGCTCGAGGGTAAGCGCGGAGAGGAGCGCAGAGCGCGCTTTGTTACCGCCGTCTGCTGTATTCTGCCGGACGGCAGGGAGCTGATGCTGCACGGCGAGTGCGAGGGACTGATACTCGACGCACCGCGCGGCGAGGGCGGCTTCGGATATGATCCGCTCTTTCTCTACGAGCCGCTCGGACGCAGCTTTGCCGAGCTGAGCGGCGACGAGAAGAATGCCGTCAGTCATCGCGGACGGGCGATGCGGGCACTTGCCGACCGCCTTGCGCAGATATATATCGGCGGTACGGTGAATAAATGATGGAAGCATCCGAGAGAGGCGGCAGGCGGATAGGGCTTTACGGCGGAACCTTTGCCCCGCCGCACGCGGGACATGTTCACGCCGCACGCGCTTTTTCACGTGCGATTCAGCCTGATATCTTCTACATAATGCCCGCATTCATTCCGCCGCATAAGCTGATAGATCCGTCCGATTCGCCGTTTGACCGACTCGAGATGGCGCGGCGCGCTTTCGGCGGCATTCCGCAGGCGATAGTCTCGGATTACGAGATAAGAGAGGGCGGCAGGAGCTATACTGTTAATACATTGCGTCACCTATGGAGCGAGGGCGATATATATATGCTTGTCGGCACGGATATGTTTCTGTCGCTGCCCGCATGGCGCGAGCCGGAGGAAGTATTCCGTCTTGCACACATCGTGCTCATGCGCCGAGAGAGCGACCCGAACGAGACCTCACTTATAAAGCAGGCTCACGAGCGCTATGTGCGCGAATTTTCCGCGCGTATAACTCAGATAGACGAGCGCGCGCTCGAGTTGTCGTCTACCGAGCTGCGGGAGCGGCTTGCGGGCGGCAGACCGATAGACGGGCTTGTGCCTTCGGACGTTGAGGATTATATCCGCGAGCACGGTTTGTACGGCTACGGCGCGAATGCCGCCTCCGAAAAATAAGCGTGCGCGGAGACTGAGACCGATTTTCGGAGAATGCATGTACTTGCCGGATGCAAAGGCGCTTGAATGCCGGATTTGAATGCCCGAAGAATTGCATGATACGGCTTGACACCGAAAAAACGCGGCATATGACCCGATGTCTTGAATTTTACGATATTTGATTTGATGTTTTGCGATTTGCGGCATCGAAAAAGGATAAACCGAGAAAATACGGGAATAACTAACAGAGCAATGAACGAAAAAAATACAGATTATACTCCCGAGTTGCTTGACAGTCTCAGACAGAGGATCGAGGGCTCGGGACTGATGGACGGCAGACGGCTGAAGCACACGCTCGGTGTGAGCAGTGAGTGCGGAGAGCTTGCGCGGATGTTCGGCTTCTCGGAGGTCGATGCGCTGCGGCTGTCGGCAGCGGGGCTGCTGCACGATATAACGAAGCAGCGCAGCCCTGGTGAGCAGCTTGCGCTTTGCCGCAGATACGGAATAAGCTATCCCGCAGGCGCGGAGCATTCGCCTAAGGTCTTTCACGGTTGGACGGCGGCTGCGCTCGCACGCGACGAGTTTACCGAATACTGTGATGCAGAGATGGCGCAGGCTATCTATGAGCATACGACCGGCGGCGAGAATATGAGTCTGTTTTCGATGCTGCTTTATCTTGCCGACTATATCGAGCCGGGCAGGACCTTTCCCGACTGTGTGCGGCTGCGAGAGTATTTCTGTTCAGGCGCGCAGGGACTGAAGGGAGATGCGCTTTATAAGCATCTGCTGCGTACGCTTCTGCTGTCGTTTGATATGACTATACGCGGTTTGCTCGACGACGGCGAGGAGCTGTTTCCGATGACAGCGGTTGCACGCAATTCGGTGCTGCGCCGCATTGCCGGAACAGAATAGAATGTGAAAATATCGGTGACCCGTGCGGGCAGAGCATGCGCGTCGGTGCACCTTTCGATATGATAAACGATTTCAGATAAGACTGCATAAGACCGTAAGATCTGAGAAGATAAGAATTCGATAATTTCGGACAAGGTAAATACGATTCTTGACAGAGAACTGAGAAACAGGGGACTTAAATGGATAATAACAAGAGAAACGAAAATCGCGGCAATATCTCCCGTGAAAACAGCGAGCGACGAATAAGCGGCACCATCGGGCAGAACGGCAGACCCGTCCGTGATGTGTCGCATTTGAGCGGAGCACGGCATTCGGGCAATATGCAGAATTCCGGCGGCACATCACATTCCGGCGGGACACAGCACCAAAGCGGTTCGACCGGTCGTCCGTCGCAGCAGTCGCCGTCTCAGGGCAGAGCCCAGGATCCCGCTTTGCCGGGCGGCGCTCCGCGCGTGAATGCACCTGTGGGACAGAGCCGCGACGTACAGTCCGGCAGACCTGCTCAGAGCGGCGCACCGAGAGCTGCTCAGAGCGGCAGACCGAATCCGTCCGGCAACGGACGCACCGCTCGCAGCACCGACCGCTCCGGCAGACCGCAGCAGGGACGTCCCGGCGGAAAGGGACCGATGGATAATGCGGCACGCCGTCGCCGCCGCAGAAATACCGTTCTTATCAGTATCGCTGCGTTTGTTGCGGTGCTTGCGGTAGTTGTTCTTGTACTGTGGAAGGTCGTAAACGATTATACACCGGATCAGGATCCCGGTCCCATAACCGATATCGTTACAGAGCCGGTCAGCGAGACGGTCGATGACGACGGCACGCCTCCGGTACCCGCGGCAAGCAGCATAGAGCGCAAATCGGGCTATTATACCATGCTTGTCGTAGGTCATGACCAGGTTGCGGTAAATACCGACGTTATTATGCTCGCCTCCTACGACGTAACGAATGAGAAGATATCGGTTATACAGATACCTCGCGACACCTACTTTGAGCTCGGCGGCAGCGCACACAAGATAAACAGTCTGTTTGCTATAGAGCGTGACACTACCATCAAGGATTCAAACGCACGCATACGCAGCGGCATGGAGGGCATGACCGATGTGCTCGAGCGAGGACTCGGTATTCCGATCGACTTCTGGGCTATGGTCGACCTCGACCAGTTCGGCGATCTTGTCGATGCGATCGGCGGTGTTCCGATAGACCTGCCCTGTGACATGGATTACGAGGATTCCGAGCAGGATCTGTATATCCATCTCAAAAAGGGACAGCAGGTGCTCGACGGCGATTCTGCCGAGAAGTATATCCGCTTCCGCAAGGGAAATAACGGCTATGCTCAGGGTGATATCGGACGAGTTGACGCTATGAAGGTGTTTATGAGTGCACTGTGCCGTCAGATAAAGAACAATCTCTCTATCTCGACGGTGCCGAAGCTTGCGGAGACCGCGATAAACATGGTCAATACCGATATGAAGGTGCTTGACTGCGTCTATTTCGGCAAGAACTTTATGAAGAATGTTGACATGTCGAATGTCAACTTTGTGACCCTGCCGGGCGAGGCGGTCAATGCCGGAACTTCTTATTATGTAATGAACAAGGCGGGCATGCTCAAACTGATGAATGAGTATTTCAATCCTTATAAGATCGAGATAACCGACGCGCTGTTCGATCCTACCGGAATGTTCGGCAAAAACGCCGATGAGAGCATATCTTCCGTATACAAGGCGCCCGTGTCCGAAAAGCTCGAGAGCAGCGTTCACAATGCAAGCGATATCAACGACAACGGACTTGAGATCGCACGTACCGGCAGCAGAAGCAACTGATACGGCGATACGGCAAATCGGACAGAATATATCAATTTAAAGACCTGACGGAGGCTCTGACGGCAGAGTGGCTCCGATGCGGCACATGCACGGTGCAGAGACGCATATATGTTCGGCGGTACAGCCGAAGCATGCGCCGCCGTGCGGTATCGCGATACATATGAAAGGAAGCGCCCGACAGCGCAAAACGAACATGGAAAAGGATAATATGAATGACGAGCTGCTCGGCGGTCTCCCTGAGAGCGATGCCGACGGCGCGGAGTATGAAGAGGTATATATCGAGGAGGAGCTTGAGAACGGCGAGCCCGCCGACGATGAGTTGACCGACGATGAGGACTATAACGAGATAAGCTACGAGACGCTTGTCATGACCGACCGAGACAGTCACCGCGCGATAATCCCCGACGAGCTGAGCAAGCCGGAGGATCTGCTGCGCGCGGTAGTTCGCGTACTCGACTCCAAGAAGGCACGCGGGCTCAAGGTGCTGCGCGTTGCGGATAAGACGATCATTGCCGACTACTTTGTAATGTGCACGGGTACGTCAAATACTCAGCTGCGCGCACTCTCGGGCGAGCTCGAGGAGCGGCTGTCGGAGGTAGGCGTATACCCCGGTCACATCGAGGGCTATAACGAGGCGAGTTGGATAATCATGGACTATGCCTCGGTCATCGTCCACATCTTCGACCGCGAAACGCGGAATTTCTACAATCTCGAAAAGCTCTGGGGCGATGCCGAGGAGATAGACATCGACTCACTTCTCGTCGACTGAGCATCGGCGTATCAATACATAAAGAGGGACGGCTGTATGAAATACGATTTTACGACATCGGACAAAAAGTGGCAGGCCAAATGGGAGGAGGCAGGCATCTTTCATGCCTCCGACGACAGGTCAAAGCCTAAGTTTTACGGGCTTGTCGAGTTTCCGTACCCGTCGGGTGCGGGAATGCACGTCGGACATATCAAGGCATATTCGGGACTTGAGGTGGTCAGCCGCAAGCGCCGTATGCAGGGCTATAATGTTCTGTTTCCTATCGGCTTTGATGCATTCGGCCTGCCTACCGAGAACTATGCGATAAAGAACAATATGCACCCGCGCGCGGTGACCGATAAGAATATTCATCATTTTATTGAGCAGCTCAAGCGCGTAGGCTTCTCGTTCGACTGGACGAGAACGGTGGATACCACCGACGAGAGTTATTATAAGTGGACGCAGTGGATTTTCCGCAAGATGTTCGATGCGGGACTTGTTTTCCGCGATAAAACCCTTGTTAATTATTGCCCGTCCTGCAAGTGCGTCCTCTCGAATGAGGATTCTCAGGGCGGCAAGTGCGATATATGCCACAGCGAGGTCGTTCAGCGCTCCAAGGATGTGTGGTATCTGCGCATAACCGCATATGCCGATAAGCTGCTCGACGGTCTTAAGCACGTCGATTATCCCGCAAATATCCGTATGCAGCAGGAGAACTGGATAGGACGCTCGACCGGAGCGTTTGTCAATTTCACACTTGCCGGACTTGATGAGAGTCTGCGCATCTATACCACCCGTCCGGATACGCTGTTCGGCGTTACCTTTATGGTAATTGCGCCCGAGCATCCGGTCATCGACCGTCATGCCGACCGCATTGCCAATATGGACGAGGTCGGCGCATACCGCGAGGAATGTGCGAAAAAGACCGAGTTTGAGCGTACGCAGCTCGTCAAGGACAAGACGGGCGTTCGTCTCGACGGTATCAGCGCGATAAATCCCATCACCGGAGCCGAGATACCGGTCTATATCTCCGACTATGTTATGATGGGCTACGGAACGGGTGCCATCATGGCTGTTCCCGCACACGATGAGCGCGACTACGACTTTGCCCGTAAATTCGGTATTGATATTATCCCGGTTATCGAGGGAGGCAATATCGAGGATGGAGCATACACCGGCGACGGACGTATGATTAACTCCGATTTCCTCAACGGCTATACGAACAAAAAGGACTCTATCGAGCGTATGCTCGACTACCTCGAGGAGAAGGGAATAGGCGAGCGCGGTGTTCAGTACAAGATGAAGGACTGGGCGTTCAACCGTCAGCGCTATTGGGGCGAGCCTATCCCGATCGTGCACTGCCCGAAGTGCGGCATGGTCGGCGTTCCCTATGATGAGCTTCCTCTCCGTCTGCCCGATGTTGAGAATTTCGAGCCGGGCGAGGGCGGCGAGTCTCCGCTCGCAAAGATAGATTCGTTCGTCAACTGCACCTGTCCGAAGTGCGGAGGACAGGCAAAGCGCGAGACCGATACCATGCCTCAGTGGGCGGGCTCGTCGTGGTACTTTATCCGCTATGTCGACCCGCACAACGATAATGCGCTCGCCGATCCGGAGGCTATGAAATACTGGCTTCCCGTAGACTGGTACAACGGCGGAATGGAGCATGTAACCCGACACCTTATTTATTCGCGCTTTTGGTACCGTTTTCTCTACGATATCGGTGTTGTTCCCACGCCGGAGCCCTATGCTAAGCGCTCGGCGCAGGGCATGATACTCGGAGCGAACGGAGTTAAGATGTCAAAGTCGCTCGGCAACGTCGTTGACCCTAACGATGTCGTCGACAAGTTCGGCGCGGATACGCTCCGTACCTACGTACTCTTTATGGGTGATTACGGCTCTGCCGCACCGTGGAACGATAATTCCGTCCGCGGCTGCAAGCGCTTTCTCGACCGTGTCGCTTCCCTGACCGATATCGCGTCGGGCAGAGGCGAGACTCCCGAGCTTTCGAGCGCATTCCATAAGACCGTCAAAAAGGTTACTGAGGATATCGAGGCTATGAAGTTCAATACCGCCATAGCCGCAATGATGACCCTGCTCAACGATATCTGCGACCACGGCTCGCTCACGCTTGACGAGCTGTCGGTATTCATCCGTATTCTCAGCCCGTTTGCACCGCACGTGTGTGAGGAGCTGTGGGCTGCTATCGGCGGGGAGGGCTTTGCCTCTGTTGCACCGTGGCCGGAATATGACGAGTCCAAGACTGTTGACGATACCGTAGAGATCGCCGTTCAGGTATGCGGAAAGCTGCGCGGAACGGTCACCATTCCCGTCTCCGCAACGAGCGAGGAGGCTATCGCAGCCGCAAAGGCTGATGCTCGTGTGGCTGCTAATCTCGAGGGCAAGACGGTAATCAAGGAGATCTACGTTCCCGGCAAGCTCGTAAATATCGTAGCAAAGTAAAGAAAGATATCAGAATAATAAAGCAGACATCTCGTGCAGTACCCGACTGCATGAGATGTCTGCTTTTATACCGATATGCGCATACGGCGCTGTCGGCGCTATGTCTTAATTTCTATCGCAGTTCAGATGCGGTCTGCATCGTGTACGGCGTTTTCCTTTTCCTTTTTGAAATAGCGATGTGCCGGACGGAAGCAGAGCAGGGCAATGCCGATGAGCAGCGCCGTCGACGACAGACTTATCGGGTAGACCGTCATAATGGTAGTGAAGGTCGGATTCTGCGGAAATACAAAGTTTATCCAGAATATGCGTATACCGCATACGCCGATGGTCGTGAGAATGGCGGGTATGAGCGAGATTCCGAAGCCGCGCATATAGCCGGAGAGCACCTCGTACAGCATACTGAATACATATGCGGAGAAGAGATAGATCAGGCGGGTGTAGCCTATCTCGATGACCTCGGGATCGCTGTTGAAGATAGACAGCAGGAAGCGCCCCGACAGCAGGACTATTCCGATGGCAATCGCTGAGGCAATAAAGTCCTCGAGAATGCTCAGCAGCAGCGTTTTGCGGCAGCGGTCGATCTGACGCGCGCCGTAGTTCTGACCGACGAAGGTCGTGCACGCCTGACTGAAGGAGTTGAGTACATAGTAGGCGAGCAGCTCAATATTGAGCGCCGCACTCGATGCTGCCATGACCACCTTGCCGAGGCTGTTGATAGCCGACTGAATTACGATATTCGAGAGCGAGAACACAGCGCTCTGGATGCCTGCCGGCAACCCTATCTTCAGTATTAGCTTCATGCTCTGACCGTCGATCCTCAGGCTGCGCGGTTCGAGCTTTATATATTTGTCGGTACGTATCAGGCGGATAAAGAGTATCAGCGAGCTCAGCGCATTCGATATGACCGTTGCTATCGCAACGCCGTTTACCGTCATTCCGAGAACGGCGACGAAGAACAAGTTCAGTATAACATTGAGTACACCCGAGCAGGCAAGCGCTATCAGCGGGACCTTGGTATCACCGATGCTGCGGAATATCGCCGCCTCGAAGTTATACAGCAGTATGACCGGCATCCCGAGCAGATAGATGCGCAGATAGAGCAGCGCGAGCGGATAAACATCGTCCGGGACATTCAGCGAATGCAGCAATGTACCCGCGATCAGCTCGCCTATTACCGCGATAGCTGCTCCGCCGAGCAGTGCAACGAGAATAGAGGTATGTACCGCGCGGTGTACCGCATCCTTGTCGTCGCGTCCTATTGCGTTTGCAATAACGACGTTTGCGCCGAGTGCTATGCCGACGAACAAATTTACGATAAGTCCGATGATGGCGGTATTTGCTCCCACCGCCGCTACCGCTGCGGTCTTTTCTGCAGCGTCGCCGGCAAAGTTGCCGACTACCGCGACATCAGATGCGTTGAACAGCTGCTCGAGTATCGCAGTTGCCGCTACCGGCAGAGCGAACCGCGGCAGCTTGTTCCATATCGAGCCGTGCAGCATGTCGAGCTGGTGTGACTTCGCTTTTGCTTTCATAAAATATCCTTTGTCCTGCATAAGAAAATACTTCTATATGCAGATTATAACATTGTTTTCCGAAAATATAAATACCCGACGAAAAAATATTTTGCATAAATTTTCGCGTAGTCTCCGACCGGAGTTTATGCGATAGGTCGTGCGGAGCAGCCGCTCAGGCGGTCTGATATCTCAATGCGGCTCCGTATGCCATGTCTGCGCCCGGGTAAAAAGCAAAAATCCCATCGGAAACAATCTTCCGATGGGACCGGGCGCCACCCTAACGTGGTGACCCGTAGGGGAATCGAACCCCTGTTACCGCCGTGAAAGGGCGGTGTCTTAGCCGCTTGACCAACGGGCCTGGTAGCGGAAGTCGGATTTGAACCAACGACCTGCCGGGTATGAACCGGATGCTCTAGCCAGCTGAGCTATTCCGCCATATTGCCCTCGACGCTCGACGAGGGATATTATATCATATCCGAGCGCGCTTGTCAATATCTTTTTTTCATAAAATGTTAAAACAAGTTTTCTTTCGGCGGAGGTTGTAATTTACGGCATGTTGCTGTATAATATAAGATGTAAAATTATAGGCACTTACAGCCGATCATCGGCTTTTGAATTTATGCCGTAAATGCGGCGATCATACGGAGGTGCAGCATGCAGCCAAAACTCAAAACCTCGCGCGGCGGTATACGTCTGCCTATGAGCATAGGCGGTGTAGACAGGCTGCACACGGCGCCGTTGCCCGGGACCGCCGCGCTGTATCTCGACTGTCCCGCCGGAAGGATAGCGGAGCCGGCGGTACACGAGGGCGATACTGTATGCAGATATTCGCTGCTTGCCTCGCCGATAGGTGAGATAGGCACTCCGGTGTACAGCTCGATATCCGGACGTGTCGCTCGCATCGGAGAGGATGATGGCGGCCGACCTGTCATTATTATTTCCTCGGACGGTACGGGAAAAGCCGAGGCGCATTCCCCTGTCTCGCGTCCGCTCGGAGAGCTGACCGCGGAGGAGATAGTCGCGCTTGCGCGCGGCGCGGGTATAATCTGCCGCTCGGGACTTCCGATGTGGAAGAATATCGAGCTGTCGGTCGGCGCGGCGCATACTCTCATCATCAGCGCGCTTACCTCCGACCCGCTTGATCGCTCGCTGCTCACTCTCGCAGCATGCAAGCCTGAGGCGCTGCTCTGTGGCATCAAGATAATTCAGCGTGCGCTCGGCATTCGCCGCGCCGCAGTTGTTATTCCGGAGCGCGGTGCATCGGCTCTTTCGCGTTTGCGTACCGCTGCCGCCGAGGACGGCTCTGCGGAGCTGTTCCGATTTATCACCGCGACCGAGATATACCCGATGCACGAGGATGCGCAGCTGATATACGCGCTTGCGGGACCGGCAATGCCTGACGGAGCGCATCCGTCGGATATCGGATATGCGGTATTTGATTCCGCTTCCTGCGCAGCGCTGTTTGAGATGTACGCGACCGGAGAGCCGTGCGTCGACACTGCGGTGACTGTGACCGGAGACTGTGTTCGCTGCTCCGCCACTGCTCTTGCTGCGATAGGAACACCGATAGCCTCGCTCGAGTCGATCGCGGGCGGACTGAGGAAGCGAGCGTTGCGCACCGTTCGCGGCGGTCGTATGATCGGCAGCATCGCCTCGCAGGAGGATTCCCTCGAGCAGTGCACCGGGCTTGTTCAGTTTTCGGGCAGACTTGAAACGCGCGCGGAGACCGACTGCATCCGCTGCGGCAGATGTGTTTCGGTATGCCCGCATAATCTTGCGCCGCTGTATCTTTCGATGTACGGCAGGCGAGACGGTTTTAATAAATGCAGAAAGTATCATATAGAGTCGTGCAGCGGCTGCGGCTGCTGCGATTATGTTTGTCCCTCCGGCATTCCGCTGACCGAAAATATTATCTCAGCCCGCGACCGCATGAATTCAGCCGTAGGCAACGGTGCATCGACACATATGCCGCGCGCCGAGAATGCTGCGGAGGTGCGTTCGTCCGGCAAAGCCGGAGCGAACAAGCAAGGTGAGACAAATAAGAAAAGAAAGGGGAAACGGGCCGGAAGATGAGCGAAGAAAAGAGATCACGCTCGGTCAATGAGTTTGAAAATCTGCTCGGCGATCTTTTTGAAGCCGAGGAGCGAAAAGAGGAAGCGGATGCGGAGCTTTTCGACGCATCGGGCTTTGAGGAGCTTGTAGCCTCAGGTCTGACCGATAAGTCCGATGCCGTCCGGCATCCCCGCACAGAGCAGCCGAGCGCTGCACAGCGGACCTCTGCGGAGCTCGGTAGACCGCAGCAAGCGGAGCACCGCACAGTACCGACAGCGAGTAACGGAAACGACCGTGCCCGCGCCGCATCTGAGCATCTCAGCGTGCAGTCCGCAGCCTCAAAACCGAAGACTGAGACGCTTCGGGTTAAGCAGGGATCTTCAAATGCCGTGGCTGCAAAGCCCGAACCTATAGAAGCCCCTACAAGGTCGGAGCCTGCCGATACCGCATCGAGAAAGTCTACGGCAAGCGGCATTTCGGCAAGGAGTATGCCTGCCGAGCGTCGCGCTTCAAACGATGTTCCAGTAAGGAACGTACCCGCAGAGTATCGTGATTTAAATAATATCGGCGCAAGGGATGTATCCGCCGAGCGCCGCACTTTAAACGATCCCCTCGTTAGGAGCGCTCACATCGAGTCCTGTTCTTTAAACAGCGCTCCCGCAGATAGTATTTCTGCCGAAAATCGTAATTCGGTCAAAGCCGATGCCGGAAAGGCAAAGAATATTCCCGTGATAAAGCCGCATCGAACCTGCGAAGCAAATTCGCGCGGCACATCCGGCAGCCGCTCGGAGCGTTCCGCCGCTCCCGCAGTCCCCGCGCATTCCTCCGCCGTAAGGGCTGCCGTACCAATGGCATACGGCGCGGCGGACAGAGAGGCGCGGCGGGCAAAGCGTGAGCGTATTGCTCTGCCGCGTCCGGTTCGCGGGCACGGTGCGCCGTTCATCACATCCGGCAGACCCGTTACCGCCATATATGCCGATATGCTTGTGGCGACACTGCCCGCGATAATATGGGCGGTGTTCCTTTTCGGTGTGCGCTGCCTTGCCGTGATCATCTGCTCGGTAGGCGCCGCCGTGCTTACCGAGCTTGTGCTCGAGCAGCTGTTGCGGCACCGTGTGACAGTATCCGATCTCTCCGCCGTATGGAGCGGCGTAACGGTGGGCATGCTCATGCCGCCCTCGGTCTCGTTTTGGGTGCCGATGCTTGCCTCCGCTGTCGGTATAGGCGTGTTTAAATGCGCACTCGGCGGCAGAGGACGCACTGTGATAAGTCCCGCGCTCGGCGGCTTTGCCGTCCTTACACTGCTCATGCCCTCCCGTCTCGAGGTGTTTACCGCGCCGTTTTCGCGTCTGTCGGTGTTCTCATCGGCCGGCGAGGGAGCATCGTATCTGCTGTCCTCCGTTCCCGGCGCGAGCATGCCGTCCGAGTCGATAGGCTCGCTCTTTCTCGGTATTCGCCCCGGCACGATAGGAGAGGTCAGCGCGCTGATGCTGCTTATAGGCCTTGCATATCTCATGGCGAGAGGAGTGCTCTCGTGGGAGGCTCCGCTGACCTTTGTCGGCATCTCGGCATTACTGTTCTATATTTTTCCGCGTTACTCGCTCGAGGATCGCTTCCTTGCGGCAGAGCTGCTGTGCGGACTTATCCCGATATGTGCACTTGTTTTCGCACCGGATTTTGCCTGCTCGCCCGTCTTTTCCACCGCCCGGCTCGTCTACGGCGCTTTGTGCGGCGTGCTGACCTTCGGACTGCGCTATCTCGGTGTTGGTATTTACAGCGCGGTGTATGCGACTCTTGCCGTACAGATTCTTTCGCGTCTGCTCGATTCGCTGTTTATTCCGAAGTGCTTCGGAAACACTGTCGGGGCACGGCTGTTTCATACCGAGGCTGAAAAGCAGTCGGATTGAAGACCGCGCGGATGAAAAAAGCATCGGAATACGGTGCGGAGGTCTCCGAAAACATCAGACCGGATAGAATCGTATCGTAAGCATCCGACCGAAACGCACCCGACAGAAACGCATCCGACCGAAACGCACCCGACAGAAACGCATCCGGTTGACACGCATTGAGTCTGAAAGTATTGATTCGTAATACCCCGAATCGGGCGGCGGTCGCGCACGGGCACGGAGCGCATAACGCATTATGGTATAAGACCGTGGCAAAAATATCTTTTTTGAGGTGTTACCTTGGCTGACATTAATATCGTTCTTGTGGAGCCGGAGATCCCGCAGAATACCGGCAACATCGCCCGCACCTGCGCGGCGACGGGTGCTGCGCTTCATCTTGTGCGCCCGCTCGGCTTTGAGATAGACGACCGCAAGCTGCGGCGTGCGGGACTTGACTACTGGAATAAGCTTGACATAACCTACTATGACAGCCTTTCCGACTTTCTTGAACAGCACGGCGGCGATCCGCTGTATCTCTTTTCGACCAAGGCGCCGCGCGCCTACACCGATCCGCATTACCCGCGCGGGGTATTTCTTGTATTCGGCAGGGAGACGCGCGGACTGCCTGAGGATTTTATCCTCGACCGGCTCGATACCGCCGTTCGCCTGCCGATGCGCCCGACGCTCCGCAGCCTGAATCTGTCGAATACCGTCGCGGTAGCCGTCTATGAGGTGCTGCGTCAGGGCGGCTTTGAGGGGCTCGAGGATGCGGGAAAATTCGGCGCGGCGGAATAACTATTCCGTACCAGACGGAAACATTCGGCGTATCCGGCGGTGCCCGGCTGAAAAAATGAACGCCTTTCGGCGTTTTCGGGCTTGTAAGGGCTGTTTATTATTGACACAGAGCCGTTTTTGAAGTATAATCACTAAGTATTGATATCTGTATTTCGGCATCGGCGAGGAATCGCCTTCCGATTGAAATTTCAGTGTCGGCGAGGGCTGCCTGCCGATGTAACATTAATGTCGGCGGAGGCATCCGCCGATTAGAAATGAGGAAGTATGCATACCTATATCCCCGAGGGCTATGCCCCGATACTCGACCTTTATCAGACTCAGACCGCGATAGGTGATCTCAAGCAGTCGTTTCAGCGCGAGCTCGCTACCGCACTTAACCTGAAGCGCGCAACCGCGCCGCTGTTTGTCGATCCCGCATCGGGACTCAATGATAATCTTAACGGCGTTGAGCGTCCGGTCAGCTTTGATATCAAGGGAGTTGATACGGTCGCAGAGGTCGTACAGTCGCTTGCCAAGTGGAAGCGCATGGCGCTGATGCGTTACGGCTTTGCTCCCGGTGAGGGCATATATACCGATATGAACGCTATCCGCCGCGATGAGGATCTCGACAACCTCCACTCGGTTTATACCGACCAGTGGGACTGGGAAAAAGTCATCACGCGCGAGCAGCGCAATATCGAGACGCTGAAAAATACAGTTCGTGCCATTGTTGCAGCCGTCTCTTACACGAATGATGCTATCAAGGCGAAATTCCCGCAGCTGTCCTGCCGAATCGAGCGCGATGTGTTCTTTGTTACCGCTCAGGAGCTTGAGGATATGTATCCCGAGCTCTCGCCTAAGGAGCGCGAGAATAAGATAGTTCGTGAGCACGGGACTGTGTTCGTTATGCAGATAGGAAAACTGCTTCGTTCGGGCACACGCCATGACGGCAGAGCACCCGACTACGACGATTGGGAGCTGAACGGCGATATCCTTGTATGGAATGATGTTATCGACTGTGCCTTTGAGCTTTCCTCAATGGGTATACGTGTCGATGCGGAGTCGCTTGACAGACAGCTCAGCGAGCTCGGAGCCGACGATCGCCGCAGTCTTACATATCACCGCATGCTGCTCGCGGATGAGCTTCCGCTGACCATCGGCGGCGGTATCGGACAGTCGCGGCTGTGTATGCTGATACTGCAAAAGGCACATATCGGCGAGGTTCAGGTCTCGGTATGGGACAGCGAGACTGTCGAGGCATGCGAGCGCGGAGGCATTCCGCTGCTCTGAGATTTATCTCGGCTTTTTCGAGATATCTTGCATTATTTCGATAAAAATCTAACCGAAAATTTTGACGTCTACCGCGGCGTCGATAGGGGGATGGATATGCTCAAGAATACCGTATATCGCTTAAATCACGATCGTGCACTAACCGTCGGCTTTTTCGGTGGTTCGATAACCGAGGGCGCAGGCTCCTCCGATCCGACCAAGACAAGCTGGGCGGGTCGGACCGCCGAATGGCTCAAGAATAAATATCCGAATGCAGACCTTGACTTTCGCAACAGAGCGATAGGCGGCACCGGCTCGGATTTCGGTGTTTATCGTCTTGAGAGCGAGCTTATGCCGGAGGGCGAGTCTCTTCCGCAGCTGTACTTTATCGAATTTGCCGTTAACGACTACGGATGGGTCTACGAGAGCATTCATACGTCTATGGAATGCATCGTCCGTAAGATATGGAGCCGCTGCCCGACAGCCGATATCGTCTTTGTCTATACAATGACGAAGTTTGTTGACGACGATGTCCGTGCCGGAGCGGAGTTTGAGAGCCGTGCGGCACATTCGGCTGTTGCGCATTATTACGGCATACCGTCGGTCTCGATAGGAGACGCGCTGCGCTCTGCAGTATGGTCGGAGCACGGCGGCGATTGGCTTGCGTTGACTGCGGATAATGTTCATCCGAACGACGACGGCTATGCCGTCTGTGCGGAGGCTGTATTCCGTCTCCTTACGTCAGAGCTTGACGGCGATACGCCGGATGCGCTCGAGGAGAAGCAGCTTCCTCCCTATCGATCGATATACGATCAGCTCGAGGCTCGTGTCGTTGATTCGTCGGAGGCTGCGGCGAGCAGCGGATGGAGCTACCACGATTCGCCTCTCGGACACTATCCGCACTATTATGAGGCATCTGTTGCCGGCGAGTGGATGGAGCTGCGCTTTGTCGGCAGACGGGTGGGCTTGTATGTGACCCTCACTCCCGACTCAAATCTGCTTAGATGGCAGATAGACGGCGGCGAGCCGCTTGAGCTGACCTGCTGCCGCAGACCGATGCAGTGCGCGCTGCCCTGCGAGCTTGAATACGGCGAGCATACCGTGCGCGTGTATATCGACGGCGAGGCGGGAACGGCGGTAGAACCGCAGCGCATAAGCGCATTCCTCATCAGCTGATATTGAGGTGAATATGAAAAAAAGAACCTGCGCGGCGGTGGCTGCCGTATCGGTACTGCTGTCCGCGATAATTACCTTTCAGATAACGAGCACGACCTATCGCGCTAAGAACAAGGCGGAGCTTGATTCGCTGAAAACAGAATACGAGAGCTCGTTCGGCGGCAAGATGAACGCGCTGCACGACGATTTTCTGTCGCTGTACAACGGCGATGTCGACGAGGAGCAGCTCGACGAGCTGAGCATGAAGTATTTCGTATTCGCTACCGGCGACCGCTACGGAGAGTATCTGACGGCGGATGAGTTTGCAGAGCTTGAAGCGGGGCTTGAGGGCGACTTTGTCGGTATCGGTGTCTCGGTCATAGAGGACAGTGACAGCGGTCTGCTCGAGGTGGTGGATGTATTCCCGGATTCTCCCGCAGCCTCGGTCGGCATGCAGCCGGGCGACCTTATCTATAAGGTAGGAGACGACTACGCCGCAGAGATAGGCGAGGATGCCGTTCTTTCGCGTGTGCGCGGCGAGGAGGGAACATCGGTCACACTCACGGTGCTTCGCGACGGCGCGGAGCAGACCTTTACCGTAGCGCGCGCCCACGTTACCGAGCGCAATGTCATGTACAGAATGTACGGCGAGCAGGGCGGCGAGGCGAGCAATGTCGGACTTATCATCATCTCGTCATTTGATGCCGTAACGGAGAGTCAGGTCGACGAGGCGATAGCGGCGCTGCGCGAGCGCGGAGCGGAGGCTCTGATATTCGACCTGCGCGGCAATCTCGGCGGTGCTCTGACGAGCATCGTTCCGATACTCGATAAGCTGCTGCCAGAGGGACCGATACTTCACGTTGTGCCGAAGGTGGGCGATACCGAGACTATTTCCTCCGATGCGGAGGAGCTTGATATGCCGATGGCAGTTGTCGTAAACGGCAATACCGCGAGTGCGGCGGAGCTGTTTACAAGCGCACTGATGGACTACGGCAAGGCTGTCATAGTCGGCACTCAGACCTACGGCAAGGGCTGCATGCAGACGATAACGCAGCGCCCGGACGGCTCTGCTATCCGCGTGACTACCGCATACTATGACCCGCCCTACTCGGAAAACTACGACGGGGTAGGAATTACGCCGGATATCGTAGTTGAGCCGGACGATGTAACATCGTCGACCAATCGCTATAGGATAGCCGACCGTGACGATAATCAGCTGACGGCGGCATACAATTCGCTGACAAACTGATCTTCGGTGCGGCACCGACAAATGCATTACCCGCGGCGGGAGCCGCAGAACATAAATAAATTCAAGTTTGAAAGGATAAAACGACATGGCAAAGATCAATAAGATTACCAATGAGGGCTACAAGAAGCTGCAGGACGAGCTCCGTTTTCTTAAGACTATCCGACGCAGAGAGGTAGGAGAGGCTATCAAGGCTGCGAGAGCGCTCGGAGACCTCTCGGAGAACAGCGAGTACGATGAGGCTCGCGAGGAGCAGGCAAAGGTCGAGGCGCGCATCGTCGAGATCGAGGCTATGCTCGAGAATGTAGAGGTCATCAGCGAGCACGAGCTTACCAACGATGCCGTAAACGTCGGCTCCAAGGTAAAGCTTCACGACATCAAGAATAACAAGGAGCTTGAGTACACCGTTGTCGGTTCGTCCGAGGCGAACGCGCTCAAGCACATGATATCCGACCAGTCGCCTATCGGCAGTGCGCTCATGGGCTGCAAGGTCGGCGAGGACGTTACGGCATATACCCCCACCGGCGAGCGTCATTTCAAGGTGCTCGAGATATCTAAGTAATACGGCAGAGCTTTTGCAGAAAGGACGTAACCCGACATGGCAGATAACAGAAATCAGGATGTTCAGGCGGAGCAGGATCCCGGTCAGCTGCTGCGCGTGCGGCGGGAAAAGCTCGCAGCGCTTCAGGCGGCAGGATGCGACCCCTTTGTTATAACGAAATATGACGTTACGCACCGCAGCGCGGAGATAAAGGAGCGCTACGACGAGCTCGAGGGCAAACAGGTCTCGGTCGCCGGCAGAATGATGAGCAAGCGCATAATGGGCAAGGCGTCCTTTTGCAGCGTTCAGGACAGAGAAGGCGCTATTCAGGTCTATGTTGCGCGCGACAGCCTCGGTGAGGAGGCGTATGCCGACTTCAAACGGCTCGACCGCGGCGATATAATCGGCGTTGTCGGCAATGTGTTTAAGACCAAGACCGGTGAGATATCAATCCATGCAGAGCGTATCGAGCTGCTCTCCAAGAGCCTTCAGATACTGCCGGAGAAGTTCCACGGTCTTACCAATACCGATATGCGCTATCGACAGCGCTATGTCGATCTTATTGTCAATCCCGAGGTACGCGATACCTTCATCAAGCGCTCCAAGATAATCAGCGCGATAAGAAAATATCTTGCAACGCAGGACTTCATGGAGGTCGAGACCCCCATGCTCGTTGCAAATGCGGGCGGTGCGTCCGCGCGTCCGTTCGAGACGCATTTCAATGCGCTTGACGAGGATCTGAAGCTCCGTATCTCGCTCGAGCTCTATCTCAAGCGTCTTATCGTCGGCGGTCTCGAGCGCGTTTATGAGATCGGCAGAGTTTTCCGCAACGAGGGACTTGACACCCGCCATAACCCCGAGTTTACGCTCATGGAGCTCTATCAGGCATATACCGACTATCACGGAATGATGGATCTCACCGAGAATCTCTATCGCTTTGTCGCGCTTGAGGTGCTCGGCACGACGAAGATCACCTACGGCGGTGTCGAGATGGATCTCGGCAAGCCCTTCCGCCGCATAACGATGGTCGATGCGGTCAAGGAGTATTCCGGTGTTGATTTCCGCGAGATACATAGCCTCGAGGAGGCTCGCGCCGCAGCAGATGCACGCGGCATCCACTATGAGGAGAGACATAAGAAGGGCGATATACTCAATCTCTTTTTCGAGGAGTATGTAGAGGAGCATCTTGTTCAGCCGACCTTTGTCATGGATCACCCGGTCGAGATATCGCCGCTGACCAAGCGCAAGCCGGACGACCCCGAGTATGTCGAGCGCTTCGAGTTCTTCATGAACGGCTGGGAGATGGCGAACGCCTACTCCGAGCTTAACGACCCGATAGATCAGCGCGAGCGCTTTGCCGCGCAGGAGCAGCTTCTCGCCGCAGGCGACGAGGAGGCAAACCATACCGACGAGGACTTCCTCAATGCTCTCGAGATCGGTATGCCACCTACGGGCGGCATCGGATTCGGCATCGACCGTATGTGTATG
>ERZ827496.821-NODE-821-length-40879-cov-6.498285_pt1 | contig 40879 bp, 75 predicted proteins | sample MGYA00519769_ERZ827496 | MGnify/ENA primary metagenome ERZ827496 (study PRJEB31778, sample SAMEA3449327) | human gut metagenome | biome: human gut; feature: human-associated habitat; material: faeces | place: United Kingdom | collected 2010/2012 ...
TTGCCCGAGCTGCCGATCTGGGCGGAGTAGCCCGAGCTGCCGATCTGGGCGTAGTCGCCCGAGCTGCCAATCTTGGCGTAGTCGCCCAAGCTGCCGATCTTGGCGGAGTTGCCCGAGCTGCCGATCTGGGCGGAGTAGCCCGAGCTGTCGATCTGGGCGGGGTTGCCCGAGCTGTCGATCTGGGCGGGGTTGCCGGTGGTAACATCACTCTTCGGCATATTGACGATTGTCTGCTCCTTCGTGTAGTCGATGCAGGCATTGATAAACCCAGCAAAACTCAGCTTCGCGCCGATATGCAGCTTTTTCGTCGCAAATTTTCCATCAGAGCCGGATATCGGCTGGTCAAGTGCCTTGACCTCTGCAAAATCCGAAAACTTCCCGCTCTCGTCAACAAGATCGTAAAAGTTCAGAACATCAAAAGGATTGACGCAGTAGTGCATCATGCCTTTCTCACAGATCTTTCCGCCCACTTCTTCGTAGTCGGTGTTCTCGGCGTACTGCTTATCCTTGCAGATCATACCGGGCTTAAACGCCTTGTAGCCTTTCGCATTATCCATCCTTATCCTCCTTATTTTCGATCACGGCTCCCGTGGCCGTGTCTGTGATCAGTTCTCCCGGGATCTCCAGCGGGCAGTACATCCCGCGGAGCTGCCCGGGAAGCAAATATTCCCCCGTCCGTCTGCACTGCCTGCGGCTGTACGTTTCCAGCAGCGGACATAAATTGCATTCGACATGCCCGGCCGGGAAGAAGACCGACACCCGGCATTCAAACGGGATATAAACTTCATCCTTCATGGCGTACCCTCTCAAACAGCAGCGCGTTCGCGATCTCGTCTACGCTGTAGGTATCGGAGACGTATTCCAGCATGCATTCCGCGTGTACAAGGACCGTATCGCAGACGAAAGCTTCCTCGCCCTCGCGGACTTCCTCCTGGCAGTGCGCGCATGTTCCGATGACAGCCGGTTCCTTCTCCTGAATGCCGAGGTAGAGGTTATCAAGCGGTAATGCCATTGCATAATGCCTCCCTCCGGATCAGCTCCTCACAAAAGCTCTGCACAGTGGCGTAGCCGTTCTTTTTCAGCAGCCGGTCGAGGATCTTCGCCTGATCGTCCGTCAGGCGGAAGTAATACCGGTTCGTCTTCTTCCGGCGATCTGCACGGTTCTTGGGCGCGTCCAGCGCCTTGATGGAGGCCGCAGCCTCCGGCACGAGCTGAACGCCGTATTTCTCCGGCGCTTCGCACTGCGAAAGCAAACATTTATTAAACTTCGGGTAGTCGGCCCGAACCGCCTCGACACAGGCTTTCGCGCCGTGCCGGACGCGGGAATCCGTTAAACTTGACATAGGTTCCTTTCTGGCTTATAATAGAAGCCGACATAATGTCCTTTCATTTCGGCCTCTGTCGCGCGGCAACGCGGCAGGGGTCATTTCTTTTTGCCCGTGCGCTCCCGGAGGAGCTTGCAGGTCTCGTCCCACTGTGAACAGACGATCTCGGCATAAGTGCCGCAGTGCCTATAGGAGTTTTCTACGCATTTGCTGCGCTTGAATTCCAGCATCTCGCAGACCTCGCAAGGCGTCATCAGCAGCGCCTTTTCTTTAATATCCATCACAGCAGCCCGAACAGCGTTGTCCCCAGCGCGATCGCGCCGATCACGATTGCTTCATTTGTCATGTCCGCCCCGCAGGCCAGCACGGACAGCATCAGCGCCGCACCGCCGATCCACAGGCACATACTCTTGATCACGCGCAGCATTGTCTTGCGATACTGCAGCTCGTCCCGCAGCCGTTCCTGACGCTCTTCAGTGGTTTCCTCTCTCATAGCTCTCCTCCAACAAATTTAATGAATGGTTCTCTCGGGATCTTCACTCTGTGCTTGCTTGTGCAGCAGACCGGGAAGCCCAGCTTTTCAGGCTGTTCCCTCGCCATCAAGCGAAGCCATTGCGGGGTACAGCCGAGCACCTGCGCCGCCTCGCTTGCGAGGATCGTGGGCTTTGACATTGCCCGGATATCGTCCAGCGTCATTTTTCCTCCTTTCTCGACCTTAAAAGCTCGTCCACTGTGCAGCCGTACAGATCTGCGATTTCGTGCAGTCGCGCTGTCTTCGGATACATCTGCCCGGTTTCCCACAAATAAACGGATGCGTCTGAAACTTTTAGCGCCTTGACTACCTGTTGAACGGTCAATCCAGCGGCAAGCCTCGCTTCCTTAAAACCCATGCCTTTACATACCTCCTGTCTGTGAATACTAAGTTTTGCTTGACAACTTAGTGAATTGTGTTATGAGGAAAGTACCACCTATCATTATTTCACAATCCGATAAGTTGTCCGGGGCGGTGTTCTTTTCACGCCTCATAAGCCGAGGCATGAATCATGTGCAAGTCGTTCAGAGAAAGAATCAGGTTGTTCCTCAATCGGAATAAGCGTTACAAATCCATAGGAGAAAACGGTCTAAATGTGCTTGTCGAAACCGAAGGCTCGAAAGCACGCACGGAGAAAAGGCGGTTTCTTATCAACATGTTTTTCACCGTCGTATCTGCCGTCGCCGCAGTCGCTGCCGCGATATTTGCCGCCCTTACTTACATCAACTCGTAGCGGCAAGCACTTCCCACAGGCACAATGGAATGTTCCAAATTCGTCGTACCCACAATCATCACCGACGATCTGGAACCCCCAGATGTATTTGTCCTTTTTCATTGTCTCACCTCGTTTTCCCCGGCTTCTGTAGCAGCGAATCGACAGATACACTAAAGTAATCAGCAATCGCTATGCAAATCAGTTTCAACCCGTAATCAACTGCCGATTTTACCTGATTGCTTTCCGGCACACATGCGGCTGCAAGCGCGGAAAGGATAATTGCCGCTTCCTCTTTGTGTTTCATACGCCCGCTCCCTGTTTCCGCTTCTTCGTTTCCTCTATTGTTGCCCGGAAAACATCGAGCGGCACACCGTAGATACGCGCAAGTGTCTTGTGATACTTCGTGGAAGGTGTCCAGTCCTCCGCCTCCCAGTGCGCGATTGCCGTATCCGAGACGTTCAGTTTGTTCGCTACCTGCGGGCGGGAGTATCCGCACCGCAGGCGCATTTCTTTCAAAGTCTCCACGTCTACCCTCCTTATTCGGTAATTTTGATAAATCAGCGTTGACAAAACGCCAAAAAGCCTTTATTATGTAAGTGTCAGCCAACAAAATATCGGCCATAAGCCCGCGAACCAATTTTTAACCGGGGGTTGGCGTTAGCATTGCCTGTTTTGATTTATCATGTTCACATTATATCCTACGTAATGTAGGATGTCAATATAAAATCCGCCTTTTCGTTGGATTTTATGTAATGCACAAAATAACTGCTTCTTCTTTATCTATTTTTGCTGTTGATTAGAACATCTTCGTAAAGCTTCTGTTTATTCCACGATAGAATCGAGCTGTGTTTTGTTTTGTATAACATTTTTGACGACGAGACCAAGACCCTTGAAGAAAAGAACGTTGCGTACCTTAAAATCCGGCAGGATGAAATTGATCGTCTTAAACGCGCATATGATTTTGAAACAATAGATGGTATTCGAAGTATTCCTGTTCCTTGCCAAGAAGTTAATGGGGATTCTTGCACGGGGCGTGTCGAGTACTATCTTCGCGGGCAGTGCTTTATTTCACATTGTAAGTCCGGAAATAAAGAGGCGGCGGTGGAGTGCATCCGCAAAGCACACAGTTTAATGTTTATTTCCGACATGATATGGGGATACGACGCTTTTATTTCTGATATTTCATGGCTTCACAATATTGGCGCGCATAAAGAAGCATGGGAAGAAGAACGACGAGTTGATAACTTTTTTAAGAAGAACGGCCTTTACCCGCATTTAACGCCAAAGGATTTTCGCAGTTTGACGGAATATTTTGTTTGGAAACAAACAATCAAAAAAGCCGAAAACGAGCGCTTACGAAAACGTGCAATTCGGCACGAGTATTATCAGCTTCAAGAAAAATTGCCCGAGCTTTGCCCAAAGTCTTTATCTGGGTATTCCAGAATGAAGAAAATCGCATCAAAAAACTATCAAAAGTTGATGGATAGCGCTCTATCAATCGGTATTAAATTGAGCTAAATGAAAGGAACCCCCTATGCCGAAAAGATTAAATAGCGTATCACTCAGCAATAACGTCGTTAATGTAATTTCCGCGTTTTGTGAGCGTGAAGACATAAGTGAAGCCGCCTTTTCAAGGAAATTCGACAAAAACAACAGATGGACAAGCGATTTGAGGAGAGGCCGAAGCATGAGTTTGCGAACCCCCGAAGAAGCCGCCCGCATGTGCGTTCTGCTGCAAACCACGCCGGAAGAGATTCTTGTAGAAGAGGCAGATATCGAGTTAGTGCGCAGCCTGATCGAGCAGGAACGGGAAAAGGGCATAAAAAAAGACCCCATCCTGGAGGATGGGGCGGTAAGTCCTGCCGCGCGGGAGATATTAGACTTCTTGGATTCTGCGTCCGGCGAAGAACTTGCGGACGTGATCAAATATATCCGGTATTTGAAAAGCCAGAGGGAATGACTATGCTTGATAAAAAAGCTTACAAACTTCTAGGCCTCTTCTACAAAAAAGATCGGTTGACTTTTGAAGAAATTCAGTCAGAAACACACGAAGAAGAAAGAGAAAGCAGCAGTCTGTGTGTTTCCGCTCTTTGTTCTGAGAAATTCATTTCCACTTGGGAATCCAGCAGATCTATTAACGATGTTGGAGACCACAAGCAATTTGGCTATGAAATCACATATGCTGGTCGCGCTTATGTAGATCAAAGGAGACGCGACGGAAGGAATTTCTGGGTTCCGTATTTAATTACAACGCTGATTGCTATTTCCGGCCTTATTGTATCGATTGTCAAGCCTTAGCTGCGCTGTGTGGAATCCTTTTGTAGTTATCGCAGTTTGTCGTTAGATCGCAGCCAAGAAGTCTGCTAGACCCACATATATTAGAAATAAAGACAGCGTGTTCGCAACTTCTACACATGATTCCCTTGCATTTTGCTAGGCCGCTGTTGTCTGCAATTTCACGCTCCCGCAAAAGCGCGTCACGCTCTCGTTCAAGGTCTGCAATTCTGCGCTTTAGCTCATTTCTTGTTGTGAACACACTTATCCTCCTTCGTTTTCCGTTGAGCAGGTGTCTGCTCTTGCGTCGTGCTCTGTCGCTGTTTCTCTTGCGCTTCTGCAACAATATCACACATGGCTTTCCGAAACGCTTCAGTCATTGCATGAATCGGAGTGAACGGTTTACTCATGCATACCCTCCTTAATCATTCTCAAAAGTTCTTCCTGTTCTTCAACCGAAAGTTCTAACACGATCCGCTTTAGCTGTGTGCGAATCCGCTCTATCTGGCTGCTATCATAGCACACTTCCTGTAAATTTTCAAGCATTGAGGCCTCCTATCTCCAAACTTCCAAATTTCAACGTCTATTTTTGTGCAGGTTCGGCATTGCGGCTGTTTCGTTTCGGTGATACCATACAAGTATTACCAAAATATATGGAGGGCGATGTTGTATGCAGAAGCAGATCTATCACGTAACCTGCCCGCGGTGCGGGGAAGAGTTTGACGAAAGAGAGAAGTTCTGCCCGTACTGTCAGACTCTGAACAGAAAAATCGTATGCAAGACGTGCGGTGCGCAGATCAACGCGAAGGTAAAGCGTTGCCCGGCTTGCGGAGCGAAAAACAAAAAGAAGTTGTCCCCGCTCGGAAAAGTGCTTGTCGCGATTCTGTGCGCTCTGTGTGTTGTCAGCTTATCAAGCATGATTTCGGTATCTCCCTCTTCGTCGCAAAACTATGACCCAAAAAACGAACTCGAAAAGCAAACGGAGAACACAGGCACCGAGTATGTACTTGCAATCGAAGAAGACAAGCCGAAAGAGCTTTCTCGCGAAGAATACATCGCGCAATGTGAGGATCTTTCTTATTCCGCGATTTCAAGAGATCCGGACGATTACAAGGGGAGAAAAGTTGTAATAAGCGGAACAGTCATTGAAGTTCAAGAGGGCTTCCTAAACTCTGTCACGCTTCGTGTGCAAACGCCTTTTGGGATCTGGTATGTAACATACTCAAGACCGGAAGGAGAAAGCCGCATCTTGGAGAACGATCAGATCACGTGCTACGGTGAATGCAAGGGCGTGCAAACTTATATTGCTGTGCTTGGCAACCAGGTCACAATACCGTCTATGCGCATGGAGTACTATGACTAGTGCAGGATCCTCGGCTCCCGCCGCTCGTCCTGCTCCCGGCCTACATCCGCGACGCAGGCAAACAGGAGCGGAATTCCCTTGATGTAGTCCACGCTGACGCTGTGCACATCTGTCAGCTTCGCACCGTCTACTGTTACGTCCACCTTCCCGTTGTTTACCCGGATGTTGATGCACTCCATATTTTTTCCTCCTGTCATTTCTTATAGAACGATTGTTCTAAAAATCAACATGGTATTATGAACAAACAGACCGCGTTATTTTTGGGAATCAGAAATCCGATGGTGTACAGTTTATGGGACTGATGATTTGATATAATATTCGGTTTGACCGGCCCCATCGTATCTGGAACATACGGTGGGGCCATTTTAGCAGATGCCGGATTCAGGAACTATCTGCTACGTTTTCATTGTACCAGATAATGTTTGTAAAAAAAGCCCGAGTTTTGCGTTTTCTTCTCATAGTTTGCGTTTTCACACGGAAAATGTAAGAAATAACAATACAATCTGCAATTGGAGGCGCACCAATGTCCGCAATACAGGAACTCGCGCCGTTTATCGGCGCGTATCATGGGAAAATCAGAAATGCGAAAGATCACAGCGGAATGACGCTGGAGGAGCTGTCGGAAAAGTCCGGAGTTTCCTTCTCCACCGTAAGCCGATTATATGCTGGAACACAAGCGGATCCACGGCTTTATAACTCGGCCGCAATATGTAAAACGCTTGGTCTGTCGCTCGACGAGCTGTTCGGCCTTGAAAATCCCGTCGGAAGCCCGGAAGAGCTGACCAAGCAGATCCATCATGTCGAGCTTGAAAACGCCAAGCTGGAGGCAGCAACAGCCCTACAGAGCGCGCAGATAAGGTCTACACATACAATGTGTTACGTTCTCGCCCTATTTTGTTTGCTGCTCTCCTTTTCCCTGGTTGCTTGCCTTGTGACGGATGCGCAGATTCGGAACGCAGGCCTCATTCGCGATGGAGATTTGACCGTAACCGCATGGGCGTGTATCGCCCTGATCGTAGGTTCAGTTCTGGCTTCGGCAATTACTTTCTATGCAATCCGAAAAGAACGTGGAGGGAAACATGGAGTGCATCAAGTGTAAAAAAGAAATTCCAGACGGCGCGCCCTACTGTTGCTGGTGCGGGAAAAAACAGCAAACAAAAAAGGCCACAAAACGCGGGAACGGCACTGGCTCGGTATACCGGCGCAACGATAAATGGGTAGCGGAAATAACAAAGGGATACCGAGACGAAAACGGATCTGTAAAGCGCGTTGTCGCTCGGAAATGCGGATTCCGCACAAAAAAAGAAGCGCTTGACTACCTGCCGATGTTGGCCGGGCAGAAGAAGCGTGAAAAAGCAATTACATGGCGCGAACTCTACGAAATGTGGCTCCCCACTCACAGAGCCGGGAAATCCACAATTGATTGCTACAAATCAGCCGAAAAATACTTTTATCAAGTTGAGTTTTGGAAACTGGAAGATATAGAAATAGATGATTTGCAGGAATGCATGGACGAATGCCCGAGAGGAAGAAGAACAAAAGAAAACATGAAAGCGTTAGCAGGGCTTATGTACAAGTACGCAGTTCCGCGCGGCTACGCAGAACTGAATTTAGGGCAATATCTGATTGTCAGCGGAGAGTTCGGAGCGGCGAGGGAAAGCTTTACGAAAGAACAGATTGAAAGAATACGAGACGCTGTCAGCGTAATTCCGTTCGCGGATTATATTTATGCAATGTGCTATCTCGGCTTCAGACCGTCAGAACTGCTGGCACTGAGCGTTGACAGCTACGATGCGAATAAAAAAACGCTGACCGGTGGTGCGAAAACGGAGGCTGGAAAAAATCGTGTCGTTCCCATCAGCCCGAAGATCCAGCCCATTATTGATCGTCTTTACGGCGGAAAAGCGTCCGGCGCGTTGTTCTGCGATGAAAAAGGTAACCAATTTTCCTATGATAGATTCCGGGACGCTGTTTTTTACCCCACACTAGAAGCCGTCGGCATTGAAAACCCAATGGTAAACGGAATCCACAAATATTCGCCGCATACATGCAGGCACACATTCGCGACATTGATGAAAAAAGTTGTTGCGCCCGACAAGGATAAAATGAAATTGATCGGCCACGCAAGCCCTGAGATGCTCCGGTACTACCAAGACGTGAATCTGGAAGACTTGAAGAAAATCATAAACGCGATCTAGGATAAAAAGTGGAGTGTAACCGGGAGTGTAACCCAACGTGATTTCTCGAAATCTGGCGTGATTTTTCCTTTACGGAGAAGAAAAGAAAAAGCCCTGAAACCTTTGCAGTTTCAGGGCTTTTCCCGTTTTACATTGGTCCGAGTGACTGGATTCGAACCAGCGGCCTCTTGAACCCCATTCAATAAAAAACGCAGTAATTTCAACGGTTTTTCTTGCTCTTGAGTGTAATAAGAGTGTAACCGGTTTTATCTTGCATCGGATATCTTCCGCATAACGGAATCATACACGCTTCGCTTGACAAGTAATACCGTATCCATCAGCTCGTCCACGATCGGCCAGACTTTGGACGGGTCTTTTTCTGCGATGGCGCGCAGGAAGTCACTGTCTCCGTAGCTGCCTACCATATGCGTGGCCGCTGCCTGCGGAACTGCCGCCTGCACTGCAGGTGCATTGGCTCCGGAATAAGCGTGCACGCGCGAACTCCGGCTCCCCTGTTCGTCCTCCCGCATCCTGTCGCGTATCACATAAAGATCTGCCAGTTTGGCATAATTGGGATAGCTGGATTCCTCATATTCCAGCCGCGCTATCTCCTTGCGGATCTCGGCTTTATCCAGCATATCATATCCCCCTTATGCCCGGTCGATCTGCTCCATGCAGCGGCGGATCGCTTCGCGGGTCTTATCGTCGTCCGCGTCGCGCATCATATCTTCAAGTTGCGCGCGCATATGCTCGCGGGCGTCCGTGCGGCTGTAGCGGCCCATTGCGTCGCGGCGGCGCCCACGGTATGAACTTCCGCGTCCATATGTGCCGCGCATGTCGGCTTCCCAATCGCCGTCTCGGGAATAACCGCCGTCCTCAAGCATTTCGATCTTATAGGTGTTTTTGATGGAGCTTGTCAGCTTCTGGATTGCATCCAAGTCACCGGCGGACATTTCGCGTTTGTCGGCGATTTCGTCAAGCTCTTTGCAGAGCATTTCACGCAGGTTTCTCAAATCGTACATATTGCATCCTCCTTTCACGATACGCGCTCGACGATCATATTGCTATTTGCGAAACTGACCGCCTGCGCGCTGGTGTTCTTCGCCGCTACAGTCAGGCAGCAGCCGCGCGGGACTTCCACGAATGTGGAAACGAAGATGTTGAAATAGTTCTCAACAGCCGCAGGGGTTACGGTCGCTGTGGCGCTGCTCAGCTGTTCGCCGTTGATTGCAAGCGCAGCGGTAATGGCACCTACTGTCCCGCCTGTAGGGACGGCGATATTCGCGCCAAAGGATACGCGGAACTTCGCCTTGCATTGCTGCGTGAGCCCGCGCAGCGTAACGAGCCCGCTTCCTTCGCGATGTACGATGCACGGCTTTCCGCAAGCCGCCGCGGAGATCAGAGGGACGTTCTGCCCAGCGGCAACAGTTTGAATCCCAGATGATGTAAATTCAGCCATAAAATCATTCCTTTCATAAAAATATAGCGGCGGGACGATTGCCCCGCCGCGTTGCTTTCGAGTATCGGCAATGGGGCCGACCATTTTCGTGAGGCCACGAAAAAGCTCTATGATGTGGAGTTGTTACGCGCAGTTGCCGCAGCCGTAGTTGTAACCGCCGTTATAGCCGTTGCATCCTGCGTACTGGTACGGGGCCGGGACTGCGAAGGACGGAACCGGGCGCGGGTTATAATACGCCAGCTGCCCGCTCACGTAGTTACGCAGATCGAGCGTCTGTGCGTTCTGGCTTGCCGCAAGCTGCGCAGCAAAGAGCTGCTGGCCCTGCTCGGCGATCTTCGCGTCCTTCGCCGCAAGCTCCTGCGCCGTCAGACGCTGGTCGATGCTGCGGAAGCCGCAGTTCATGGCGTCGATGATGTCGCGGGTGGTGTTCTGCACGGTGTTGCGGGTGTCGCATGCCTGCGTCGCCATGTCGTAGCGCACCTGGGCGATTGCAGCGCGGTTTTCGCAGCAGCACTCCTGCGCCTGCATCGCCATGTTGTTCAGCTGCTGCATAAGCGCGGCCTGCTGGTTGCAGCGGGAAAGCTCGGCCTGCGAGAAGCCGGAAGTCACAGCCTGTGTCACACCTGCAAAGCCGTTGAGCATGCCCGTATTCATGGCGTAGAAGCCATCACAGATACCGTTGTTTACGTTGTCAAGCTTGCGCTCGATGTTGGAGAAGTCAGAGGCCAGCACATAGCCGTCTACAACGCCGCCGGAATTCCTGCCGTTGTTGCCGAATCCGTTTCCGTTGCCGCCCCATCCGCAGAAAATGGCAAGGAACAGGATGATGATCCACCAGCCATTATCACCGCCAAAGCCGCCCCATCCGCCGCCTGTCATACCGGTAGGCGCAACGGGCATCGTCATAGTCGGAGAGCCGTCATTCAAACTCATATTTTTCATTCCTTTCGTAGATTCAAAATATTTATCTCAATCGTGGCCACGAATTGAAATCTGTTATCCGAGCAGCTGTCTGAACTGCCCAGCCACCTGCTGCAGCTGATTTAACTGCTGCTGTGATATCTTCCCGCTTTGCACCAGCTTTTCGACCTCTGCTTTTGGATCACCATGAAAGCTGTTCTGAAACTGCCGGAACTGCTGCACCATATTTTGAAATTGCCCCATCTGGCCTGGCATTTGCTCGCCGCCGAGCGCGTTAAACAGTGGGTTCATTGCCCGCCTCCTTCATCTTTCGCGGCCTGACGCTTGGGGCGGCCAGCTTCGCCACAAGCTCGTCGAACTCCTTGCGCGTCACGTATTCCTCCATCATGTCTTTTCGCGCCGCTGTGGGCGTTATAACGGCCTGTGCGCGCTCCACAAGATCATACGTTGTCATGCTTGGCTTGCCGCTTGCATCGGCCTTTTTCACATACACGACCGGCGCGTTCATATCCCAAAGCGTTACCGCGTTGTTGGGCGCGACGATAAAGTCGTTTGCAGCCTGCTCGTTCGGGATCCAGATAATCGACTGATTCTGCGGCTGCTGGGGCTGCGGCTGGTAGGCCGTCATCTGCGGCGCAGGCTGGTACTGCGGGCGCATCATTGGCTCCTGCATTGGCTGACTGATTGGCTGACCGATTGGCTGATTGTAAATCGGCTGCTGATACACATACGGCTGTTGTCCGAACATCATTTATCCTCCTTTGCCCAGTAGAACAGCGGGATCTCATTGCCGCTGTCCCATGTGTCGAAATAGCTTCCGTTCTCCGCACAGACCACATGACTGGACAGAGCAAGAACGTACACGCCGCGCGGATGGTCTGCGCAGAAATCCGCGACGGTATAGCAGTCCGGGCACGTGTTCGGGATTACGTTCCGGGTAAAGCCCTGCTGCCGGAGGTATGCGCTCCACACGCTGTTTGCGCTCGGCAGATCGCCCATGATGAGCCCCTGCAGGCACAGGCCGATATACACCTCGTCCCAGCTCTTCCCGGTCGCCTTTGCGATAGCCCGGACGGTGCAGTCCCCGACCTTCTGCCCGGCAGGGTTCGGATTAAAATAAGAAAAGCCCATACCGAACACTCCTTTGATGTGTCCAGTATGGGCTTTTTACTATTTTCCTGTGCCTCAGTTATGCATCAGTTTTGCTCAAATAAATATGCAGCAATCCAGCCGCGTATCAGTTCGTTTGGCGTCGTGCCGTTGGACTTGGCTGCGGCCTTAAATCTTTCCGCGATCTCCCGCTTGAGCTTGCAGGAGATCACGGACATGTTCTCAGCGTCCCACTTGTTGCGAGCGCGGCGCTGGGTGTCAGTCGGCATAGCATACCTCCCACGCGCAGACGTTCGCCGCATTCAACGCGGCAGAAATCAGCGCTTCGGCGTCCACGCCCAGAACGCCGGAGATGGACCGCAGAACGCCCAAGACATCCTCCGGGGTGTCAACGGACGCATCGTCCATTGTGCCGTCGGAAAATCGCCAGCAGAAGCCGTCAGCCGTCACGGAAAAATACACGCGGCTGCCAAAATCGCCGCAGGACGTGTCGTCGGCCTCGACGGTGACAAGCTGGCCGTTAAGATCGACGACGATACCGCCGGAAAACTGCCAGTAACCTCCGCCATTATTTGCAGTGTCCGGGTTATAGTGGGGATTTGTCTGCGCTCCCCACGCGGAAACGATATTAAACATGTCTGCCATCCTCCGATTTTTTTGTCGTGTTTGTTTTGCTTTGTGTCTATGGCTGCATTATATACTGTAATACCGTATATGTCAAGGGGGTTTTTAAAAATTTTTATATAAAAAATAAGCGCCGAGAAACCGGCGCTTATCTCAGTTATACAGTTTGCTGGATGTCCGCTGCATCTCCCGCATGATCTCCGGCAGGCGTCGCTGTACCGTGGCGCGGCCTAGAAACAGCTCCGTCGCAACGTCCACTTGCGGGAGCTTGTCCACGAAGTAAAGCTGCGCGATTTGCGAATTCTCCCGTCCAAGATTGGCCTGATAGATCACGGTTTCCATGCCTTGCCGCGTCAGGCCGTCCAGCTCCGGAGGAAGTTTATACCGCGCTTGCGGAGACATAGCGCCGCCTCCTTACTTCATTGCTGCTGCCAGCTTCTTGAGAAGATCTGCGCCGTACTTGTACGCCGCCAGATAGTCGATCGTGCCGTCCGCAAGCCCGGCCTTGGCTTTGATCGTTGCCTTTGCGTCCTCGACGGCCCTGTCGACCGTTTCCGTATCGTACTCTACCCACGGGAGCTTTCCGTGCTTCTTCCACACACGGCTGTTGTAGCCGCCCTTGAGGCCGATGTTGCCGACGCATGTGATCTGCACGCCGTTGTCCCAGATGGGCGTACACTCGACCGCCAGACCGTCGCCGATGTACAGACCCCAATGCCCGGGCATCCAGAGACCTTCGCCCGGCATGAGCTTATCCCAGCCGGTGGACGATACGTCCTTGCACTTGGCGATCATGCCGTCGGCAGAGACGTCCGGGACGGCGTTTCCGGCATAGCGCGCGCCGCCGTGGTAGGCGCTCTTGTCGCCCTTCCAGCCCCATAGGATGCCCTTTGTCAGGTTCACACAGTCAAAGCCAAAGTATCCCTTGCCGATGAGGCCGCGGTATCTGGCCTGCTTCGCTGCAGTGTACCAGTCCGGGTACTGCTTCGCTTTCTCTGAAATAATACCCTCGCCCACCGGCGAGCCGAAGCAGCCCCACATATAGACGGTCTTGTAGTTTTTCGCGACGTCGATATGCTTTTTGACGAGTTCAGACGCTTTCATGACACTCATTTCTGCGCATCCTCCTTCGTGCTGCCGCCCTCGATAGCGTCCTGCACCTTCTGGCTCTGCGTGCCGAAGTAGAAGGTGATGACCGTCAGGAAGATGGTCAGGAAGTCCTTGCCGGAGATATCTCCGCGCAGGGCGAGGACGGCGAAGATGATGGTCAGGCCAAGTGTAACGATGGATTTGACGCTCAGGAGATTCCCGAGCCGCTTGATGATGTTTTCCATATGTACCCCTTTCGTGGTTCCGGTTATTCGTCTTTGTCCTTTTTTGCGAAGACCCGCTTGAACGCGAGCAGAAGCAGTTCACCGCCGAACGCCGCGGCGGTGAACGTCAGCACGGCGGAAAGATCGATATCCAGTTGAAACAGGACCGCGATTGTCTCGAGCAGCACCGCCCACACGAGCGTGAGGGTCAGCACGCGGATGCAGTAAAACACAATGGTCTTGGACATTTCACCCTTTGTCCAGCGGAGTTTGAATCTCACATCGTCACTTCCTTTCACACTGCGCTTCCAGCTGATGCAGGAATTGCTTGACGTCCCCGTTTCCTCCCAGATCTACGTATTTTTTGCCCGCGATCAATCGCTCCGACATCGGCATTTCCTCTGACATGATCGTCAGGCGCAGGATAGACAGGTATTGCTCATCCTGGTGCTTCTGCATCTTGTCGAGCTTTTTGTCGATCTCGGCCAGATGGTCGCCCTGGGAGTCTGCCTGTGTTTTCTTCTTCTGCGCTGCGCCGACGATGGCCTGAATGACCGTCGTCAGCGCGGACGAGCCGAGGACGGCGCAGATGATCGTGATGGTTCCAGCATCCATGTTTTTACCTCTTTTATGTATTTCCCGGCGGTCAGTCGTTGGCCATTTTGATGTAGGTAACTGTGTCGTCGGAATAGCTGACGTTCGGCAGCGTATCGCCGCCGAGCTGGTTATAAAGCTCCGGGTATTCCGTCTGCGAGAAGGCCGAGCCGTCGCAGGCGTGCCACGGGGCGGCCAGCTCCCGCACGGTGACGAGTAGATCGCCGATCTTGTATTGCGGCGTGGAGAGCTTGTCCAGCGCGTCGTTGATGGTCGGGTCGGCCGGAGCGTCGCCCACCGTCCAGAGGAGGGCGGCAGTTTCGTCGGTCAGCAGATTCGCCTTGACGAGCAGCGTTTCCTCGGCCAGCGGTTCGTCCTCCAGCCGGAGCCAGACCTGCCGCAGCAGATTCCCCGCCGCGTCATAGGCCCCGTAGCAGACCGCGCCGTTCGCCAGATCGTTCGTCCCTTTTCTGTCCCGCATGGCTCATTCCTCCATCGCTTTAATGTAGGCATGACTGCGAGCGTCAGGCGTAATGTTTGGTATCTTCTTACTATCGGATGCATAGTCGTGGTAGACATTTCGCATAACTGTATTTGTAGAGTCGCAAGCGCCCATCAGCAGAGTTCCATGCCCGGCTAGCTGGGAGCTCAATGTGTAACCTACATCAACAAACACGAATCCGGTAGTAATATCATCTGAGATGGCAACCTTTTGACTTGCACCAGTACCAGCAATAAAGCCATCAAACATGATTAAGTCGGACACTGCGTAAGCACCGCTCATATTCTTTGTTACAAAACTGGTCCCGCCATTCTGCGAGTACAGTATTTTGCTGCTATAGTTGAGCGCAACGATAATCATGTTGTTATCTGCTATTACCTGCGCATCGTTACCACGATAAGAGTTCTGCTGAATATAATTCCAATCACTAACATTCGCGGGCGCAGTTGTTTTTATTAAGCGATAAGCGCTACTGGCCCCGTAGATAAGGTAGAAGAATCCAGTAGACTCATCTAACGCTACATCAGCAATCACTAGATTGCTATCCGGACGGCTAAATTCGCCCCAATTCTTCAGGTCACTTGAGTAACTTCCGCCCTCAGAATGGAATGTGTAATATACACCATTCAGGTAGAACAGCCGGTGTCGAATAACGTCCCAGCTAGGTGAGCCCGCCATCTGCATATCCGTTTTAGTCCAGGGACCAGCAGGATTGTTTGCCTGCAGGAGATGCGAATTGTAGAAACTGCTGTTCGAATTGTACGACTGCACTAAGCACAGGTACTTCGTATCTACAAAAATGACAGGACCAACGTTAGAGTATTTATTGATGGATGGATTACTAAGACCTGGTAGGTTAATTTTAGTCCAGCTATGTCCATTAGCTGAAGTGTAGAAATCAACGCCGTCTTCGGCACGTCTAGCTCTAAACCATACACCATTGGCATTGCTGATCATATCGTAGTTGTACTCAGCAGTGTCATACCCTACCGTATTCGCTACTACCTGATTGCTCCAATTCTCACTCGTCGCTGCTGCTCTGAGGATGGGGTACAGCTCGGGATACTGCGCCTGCGTGATGAACCGACCGTCGCAGGGCAGCCACGCGGAAGACGGTGCTTCACGGGACGTCAGCTCGATATCGCCGACGAGGTGCATGCCCTTCGATAGCTTTTCAAATGCCTGGTTGACAGTTGGGTCCTCCGGCTTGTTGCTGCCGGGCCAGAGCTTCGAAGCTGTGGCGTCCGAGAGAAGATTTGCCTTGCTGAGCGGCGTTCCCTCGACGGTCGGCGCGTCCTCGCGCCGGAGATATTCATAGTGGTCGAGCGTGCCATCCGCGCGGTATATGCCATAGCGGATGGCCCCGTTCGCCAGTACCTGTGTCGGTTGTCTGTCTGTCATAGTAATCCTCCAGCTGTGCACTCCGCCGCGCCGGTGTAGCGAAACGCATTGATCACATTGTCGACCAGCGTCTCGCAGATGGTCAGAATGCGCTCGATATCGTTTGCGCCCGCATACGTCAGCAGCGCGATCTCCGGCACATCCGGGGCATTTGCGGGGTAGGTGAGCGCGGCGTGGACGTCGCTGATCTGGTCTTGGTATGCGCTGCCCTGTGCGACTGTTATAACGTCCGTTATAGCCCAATCTGTCTTCGCCTGCCACGTGATATCCCTGCCGCAGACGCCGGTCAGGCGGTCGCGGAGGTAGTTCAGCGCCGTCCCGACGCGGTTGAGGTCAACGGCGTTGTATGCGCCCTTCATCCCCGCCAGCCACTCCGCCAGCTCTGCCGCCGTCATGCCCGCGTAGCCCTTCACGGCCAACTCGTGCACGCGTGCGACGTCCGCTGCCGTTCGGTCGGTGATGAGGGTGTCAATGATGGTACTCATGCGCATTCAGCCTTTCTTTATTTCGCGTATGGACTCTCCGCGACGGCAACGTTCAGATCCTGCAGGTCCATGTTTTTCTCCCTTCCGCGCGATCAGATCGGCACGAAGGCCGCATCCGTCCACTTTGCCCATCTTCGCGGTGCGGCCTGCGCGTGCGTCATCGTCAGCGTGATGGACTTGGACGCGCGCCCGTCCCAGTCGCGGTCGATCAGCCTTCCGCTGATGTATGCCGGATATTCATTCTCCTGTACCTTCAGATAGATCATTGCCTCTCCCCGTCTCTCCTTTCCTTAAAAGCACCATGCCGCCGCGATGCCGTCCACCTCGGACGCGACGCTCCAGTGTGCTTCGCCGCTCCATCCCGTTCTGCAGAAGCAGGTGGTATTGTTGAGTCTCGGCGAGCGCAGATACCACGCGCGGTCTTTCTCCCGGTTGGCCGCCGTCTTGTAATACTCGTACTGCGTGCCCTCGCCCGCATAGGAGAATGTCCGCGTGCCCTGTACCTCGATCTCCGACAACAGGAACAGCGTGTCCTCCGTCGTGTCGATGGTCGAGCTGGCGCTGCCTGCCGAGGTTTTCTTCGTCACGGCTTTCATCGCAGCCACGACCTCTGCCGGCATCACCTGTCTCAGCTTCGGGAATGCATTGTACGTTCGCACCAGACAGTTCACCCAACCACAGCTATTGCTCTCTGCACCGTTCATCTTATACTGCGTCGCGTAGTTCGTGTGCATCTGGAACGTCAGCGGAGCTTTACCAGAGCCGTCGGCATAGTCATCGTGATTCTTGCCGATAATATCAATTGCGTAGGACTTCTTGTTGATTGTCATGTTGCAGCTGTCGCCAACCTTCCAAGTGTCAGGAACTTGCTTCTCTTGACAAGCCTTAATAATTGCAGCCCAGCTGTTATTTGCGAACACGGGGTCGATCATGACCAAATCGACATTAGCTGTCCCAACCACAACATCTGCCGTCTTTGTTGTGCTTGCTGTCGCTGCTGTTACCGTCCATGTTCCAACCTCATCGACTATCAACGTGCAGTTTCCACTCGCATCTGCCGTCCCGGAAGCCGTCTTGCTACCCTTTGTAGCTGTAACTGTTGCGCCCGCGCTGGTCGTAACGACAATATGCAGCGGGTCACCGGTCTGAATGGCCTGAATAGCCGACACGAAGCCCGCCGGATACACCAGCTGCGCAGACGTCCCGCCCTTTGCGCGGATTGCGTCGGCGACCGCCGTCAGGTCAGCCGTGTTTGTCAGATATTCCGACATCAGAAGCTCCCTCCATTCGCATTACTAACTTCGACAGCAGCCCATGCGCCATTGACCACACGCAGGAATTTTCCGTTATCAGCGGTGGTGACAGAAGGCATATCGTTTGGGATTTCCACGGTTTTCGCCGCGCTTCCGTCGTAGCTCGTCGTCGTATTGCCGATCTTGATGTTGAGTGCATTCGGGTTCGGGAGGTACTCCGGAATCGTTGGTATATCCTCGCGACTTGCCAGCGAGTCGACTGTTACCACCCAAGCAGACTCGCCGTATTGCACGGTCAGAACTTCGAACCCGATCAACGATATAAATGCAAGTAGCACTTGGTCGGAAAACTTAAAACCTAAGGCCATTGGGAGCACTAATGGATAGACAGCCTCGGATTTGAGGTTTACAATTGCATACACTGCATAACCCGCCGCATAGGCCGCATATATTTCCTCAGCCGTTTTGTCGGCAGTTGCGCTATCATCGTCTCCTTGCGTCACTGTCACATAAAACGTGCTCTTCACTTCGCCGATCGCGCCGTTGACAGACGTGACAGGTGCTTCTGTTAGATAATCCTTGCCCTCCACGGCCACCGCCCACGCCGTCGGCTTCCCGCTGGCGTCCACCGCCTTGACCTTGATCAGGTCCCCGACGGCCGCGCCGGAGGCGAGAATCACATCTTGCTTTCCGTTCCACGCGTCTTTGTTGCTGCGCACGTCGGCGATAGCCTCGTCGATCTGCGCGCCGGTAAACTGGCTGTTGTAAGCCATACGATCACTCCTTCATACACAGAAAATCCTCGCCGTCCGCGGTCTTCAGCGCCTGCGACTCTCCCAGCGGGATAAAGCCGTAGTTGTCGTTCCAGCTGCCGTCCGCGCCCTGCGCGAACAACGAAATGCGGTATTCCCCATCACCGGAAAGCAGAAAATCGTCGTAAACCTCAAAGGTGCGCTGCGTGCCCGCCGGGGTCTGGGAGAAGGACGCGATCAAAGCGCCCTTCCCGCGGCCCCAATCCTCGCCGGACTTCGTCGCGCGGCACTCGAAGGCCGTGTAGGCGATGTCCGACGAGAAGGAAACGGTGATCGAGTCGAACCCCGAGACCGCCGAGATCTTGTTGCCCGTGATGGAGAATGTCAGCTGCGGCGCGGCCATCAGGCGGCACTCCAGGTCCCGGCGGCGTTCTTGACGAAGACCTTGACGATCTTCGTGCCGTCGCCGGAAGACGCTGCCTCGAGGTCCGCGCCCTTGACAGTGACGTTGATGGCGGTGTTCTTCTTGTAGCCTCCCTCCGTGCCGCTGACGTTGGTGGAGCCGCCCGTCGTCGGGATCTGCGTGCCCGCCGTGTGCAGGCTGCTCGTCGCCGGGACGACGCGAATGGTGTATTCCTCAAAGTCCACGTCGCAGACGAAGGAGAACGCCGCTGCATCGTAGCCCGTGACCTTCGAGATCCTGCTCTTGTCGGGGCCGGTGATGGTCACGGCAGGAATCGACGTGTTGAGCGTGATCGTGTCGCTGACTGCGGCCGTTTCGTTGCCGACGTCGTCGCGCATCTTGACATAGATCGTCTTGAGGCCGTCGCCGGCGGGCAGCGTGATGGATTTTTTCGCGGTGAATGTCTCCCACGACGCTTCCGCCTCGGTCTCCGCCGTCTTCGTGCCCCAGATCTTCATCTGGTAGCCCGTTGTTGTCTCGTCGGAGACAGAGATCTTCGCTGTGACGGTCGCGCTGGTCGCGTACTGTGCACCGTCGTTCAGGATCAGCGATAGGCCGGCAGGTGCCAGCGTATCAAGTGTCAGATTAAAAAAACTTGCCATTTGGATTTATCCCCTTTCTTCGCTTGTGAGTTCAATGTACAAAAATCCGCCCGGTCTTTCGTAGATGGTTTTCGTGCCCAGGTGGGCGGATTTGATGCCCATGGAGCCGATGAACAGCTCCAGAATGCGTTTGAGTCCAACTGCCAGCATGTTATCCCTCCAACAGATACAGTGTCCGCGCGTCCTTTTTGTCCAGCGCGTCATATTCGGATTTTGTCATCACGAGGATCGCGTCGATCTGTGCCGACTGGATGCCCCCGCCACCAGAGCCGCCGCCGGAATTGCGGGCCTCGTTGATGGCGTCGACGAGGTTGCCCTTGTTGTAGGTCTTGAGGTCGTCCAGATCGCCGATCTGCTTCTGCAGCTGCGCCCAGACGGGGAGCACCGGTTTTGTAGAGCCATCTCCAGATGGATCAGCGCCTGCGTGGACAGTGCCAAGTTCCGTCCAGATTGTAGGCAGTGCCACACCATTTCCGTCCGTCCCGTACACGCCAACACGCACGCGTCGGCCAGCCGTGGTAGTAACATCCGGCGGAACCGCTACTTCATCGCCGTTCCACTGTGCCTGCAGAACATCAACCGTAATTACGCTGTCAGTAAAAACTGCAGTCTTTGCCAGCCCGTCCCATTCTTCCGAAAAGACGAAGTGTACGATCTCCGCATTTGACATTCCGGCGGTCAGAAGCGGTCTATGGCAACTTGTCTCTGCGCAGGCTTTCTTGCATGTAACTATAATCATTTATTCATCTCCTATGCGGGAGCTATGTTCCGACAATCTTACAGTCAGCAGCCGCAATGCCGCTTAGTCGGATTGCCATGCTTGTGATTGTGCCGGTAATCGTAGCGCCCCACGGCGTCGTCGTTTTGACGTAATCGCCGGGGGTCTCGCCGTCCATGACGATCCGCACGCTGTGGGTCTGACGGCGCATGTAATAGTCGTAGACGTGCTGGGTAACCGCGGCGACGTTGCTGCTGTTGACCAGCGTGGCGTCCCTGACCTCAACGACGTTTGGCTTCGTCGTGGCCGTGACCTTCGGATTAGTCTTCGTCGTGACAGTGGTCGTGTGGTAATACGTCGTGCCGTCGACCTCCACGCTGTCGCCGCTGCCGGTCGTTTTGTACGCATGCGCCGTCACGCGCACCTCCGTCACCGGGGAAGATGTTTCCACGCTGCCGCCGGTATAGAGCCGGTCAAGCGGGATCTCCGCCGCCTCGTCCGACGCGAGCTTGCGCACCTTGATCCCGCGCGTGCCGCTGGTGTCGATGGTGGCGCAGATGGCAAATGCGATCTGCTGCAGCGCCTCGCGCTTCGTGCAGTCCGGGATGTAGCCCGTGACCTTTGCGTCGTCCAGCGAATAGTCGTATTCCAGCGTAAAGTGCCCGGCGAGGATCGTCTGGATCAGCGTCTTCGCAGACGCGCCGGAATAGATCGCAGCCGCGAACGGCTCGCTGTCCATGACGCCGAGGGCGTCGATGCAGGAAATATCATAGACGCTCACGCTTTTCCGGGAGGACGATTCGATATAAAACACGCCGATCAGGTTGTCTGAGTCATACGCGCTGACGGGCTGCTTCTGCTGGAAGACGTAGTCGATATCGTCCGCGCTGTCCAGCGAGAAGTCGAGCGTGTTGATCTCCAGATCGTCTGAAATGATGTTCAGGCCCTCCGTGACTCGGACGGAGCGCAGCTCTACCCGCTCGAACTCCCGGACGATGCCGAAGAAGATCTGTGAGATCTTCGCGTAGTGGTTCGGCAGATGGGTCTTATTGATCTGCACGACGAGCTTGTTGTATAAGTCGACCTGCTGCTCGCAGAAATACTTGTACGAGTTCGGCGTGAAGGTCTTGCTCGCAAGCTGTTCTTCGCCGTTGTACCACATCAGGACAATCTCGCTGCAGTAGTCACCCTCCGAGCCGTCGAAGTAGAAGAAAATGCCCGGGGACGAGAACTGACCATTCATGGAGATCGTGATCGTCGGCGCTGCGTCAAACGTGCAGTCGTCGTTGCTTTGCACCGCGGACCAGAATGCGGCCCGCTGGTTCCCGAGCAAGACGCGCGTCCCGTCTAGGACCCACTGGTTCTGCTCGCAGGACGCCAGCAGCCCGGCGTCCGTGCCGTAGGGGAGCAGGGCAGGGTTCGCAAAGTCTTTCTTCGCCGTCGTCGTTACCGTCGACGCATCTGCTGCGCCGACCGCGACGTCTTCATATACCACTCTTACGCTCATGCCGGGGTCCTCTTCGGTTTCATGGCGACGAAATTGACGGTCAGGTTCTGCCAGCTGTTTTTCCCGGCATAGCTGGACGCCAGCTCGTCGTCGCCATTTGCAACATACGCGTCGAACGTCATGGTCGTCTGCGCATAGGGGACTGTCAGTACGTGGCTGTCTGCCGGTGCGGAGATCGTTTCATAAAACTCGTCGTATTCCTCGGGGTTCGATGTCACTGAATCAATTTCCAGGCTGTAATTGTAATAGGTGCCGATGATGTCGCGCGTCATTGCGCCAGTCATCACGCGCCCGGCATTGTCGCCGTCGAGCACGGAAAACGAACGTTTCAGACTCACGACGTGCAGATTTGGATACGCTTTCCCATCAAGGCTCAATACGCTTGTCATGTTCTCACCCCCGCCAGACGAACGCCAACGCGCTGCGTCTCGTCGTTGTTCGCCTGATATACCGCGCGGGCAAACTCGCGCTTATCGACCTGCATCACGACTGTAATGCTCCGGCCTCCCATGCCGCCCGTCTCGTTCATGGCCTGCTTGAAAGCCTGCACCATTGTGGCAAGCGGCGTTTCGATATTCGTTCCGCTTTTCTGGTCTCCCAGCACAGCCATAAACTCCCGGTTCGGCGGGATGACCGCGCCAGAGGCTAGGCGGGGCAGCGATACACGGGAAACAGGCGTGATATTGATGCCAAATGATTTTCCGCCAACAAGCGGAACCCAATCTGGAACTTCAAAGTGGATTTTGTTCAAAGCGGAAATCAAAAGGTTAATTCCGTCAATGATGAAGTTAATCGCGCCTTCGACCGTACCGACAATGAGATTCCAAACGCCTTTCAGAATATCTAGGACGCCGTTCCATGCTTTCTTCCAGTCTCCGGTGAATACGCCGGTCAGGAAAGTAATAAGGCCACTGAGGATCTTTTTCCATGCGTTGTACTGGTCGGAGAACAGCTTTCCGATTGTTTCAAAAATCGCAGCAAGTGCCGGGTTCTTGCCCTGCAGCCATGTAATAAATGCGCTCCAAGCGTCTTTGATGGAGTTTACAATCGCGTTCCACGTCTGCTTGAGCCCTTCCCAAATTTGTTTCGCGCCTTCTGCGGCAAGCTTTAAGTCTCCCGTAAACACGCCCTTGAAGAACTTCCCGAATCCGTCTATGATATTTTTCAGGCCTTCGATTAGTTCTTCGCCATGTCCGGTAAAGGAAACAAGTGCAACCAGAGCGGCAGCAAATCCCGCAATCAGGAGTGGAATCCAGCTACCCGTCAGAAGCGAAATGCCGATACCGGCGGCAAGTAGCCCCGCGATGATCGTAAGCGTATTTACTAAATTGAAGCCATTTTCAATGACATCCTTGATTCCGACAACAAGCATAGCAAGACCGCCCACAACAAGCGCAATGCCTGCTGCTATCGGGCCAAATGCGATTGCAAGTCCGGCAGCAAGCGCGGCAAGCCCCGCAAGCATTCCGAGGAAATTTTGTAAATCAATCCCGTTCTTCCACGCGTCTAGCCAGAAATACACAAGTGCAAACGCACCAGCTGCTGCAAGCGCGATCCCGGCAATCTTGCTCAAATCGTTTGTAAACATGCTTGCAATTTTCCAAGCGAGCAGCCCGGCTGCAATCGCACCTACTAGGCCGAGAATATCGTGGAGTTTATCCTCCGCCATGTCGAGGTTTGAGAAATCCGGCGCGATATCCGTAGACGCCGCCCCGCCTGCGCCGCCACCGCCTCCAGATGCCTGATTGCTGGTAATCTGGTTGATCTCGTCGAAGCTCGCCATGCTCTTGCTGGCGTCTTCAGCTGCGGAGCCTACCCCCTCGATTGCTTCTTTTTCCGCATTCAGCCCTTTTGCCGCTGCAACCTGCGCGCCCCAGCTTTTGCCGGACAGCATGCCGAAAAACTTTGCGATAGCTGTAACAACCTGTGTCAGAATGTCCACAAGCTTCACAAAAACGGGGATCACGACTTGAAGAATCGGCTGGGCCAGCGTCAAAAACGCCGCCTTAAGCCGCGCAACCGCTGCACGCGCCTCCTCGTTCTGCATGATTGTTTTCCCAAGCCATGTCTGCAGGCTTTGCAGCGCTCTAGTAATCAGAGAGAACACCAGGACACGCTTAAAAAGCCCGGAAACACGCTTGCTGAACGTGTTCATGCTGTCGGAAACATTTTTTGCGGCAAGCTCCATTCGTTCGGACGCGCCGCTTGCGTTTGTAATCTCTCGCGTAAGCTCTCCTGCGCGTGTCTTCGCCGCGTCCAGCGCGGAGGTCTGCTCCATTACCTTGTCCGTAATTTTTGCGTACTTTCCGTCCAGGCTCTCAACGATCTTGTCTTGCTCTTTCAGAAGCGCTTCCTGTCCCTTAATCTGTGCAGTGACTTCGGATTGCCGACTATATGCAGAAATATACGCATCGGGAGATGCAGACACCTCGCCGGACGTGATCTTCCGAAGCCGCTCTGATTCAGCGCGCAACGATTTCAACGCAGTTTCTGCCTGTTTTGCGGATTCCTTTGCCGCGTCAAGCTGTGCCTTGATCCCGCTTTGCTCGCCACTGCTCTTTTTCAAATCGGTTTCCAGCTTGTCGATTCTCGCCGTAAGTTTATCAAGCTCCCGCTGTGCTTTTTTTGCATCAACTTCCGCCTGCACAACGATTTTCCCATCTGCCATTTTCTCACCACCTTATTTTGAGACGCCCCACGCTGCCAGAATATCCTTTTCTGCGTCTGTGTAATTCGTTTTCAAATCAATAATTTCACGGTTTCGCCTGTAGAACTCTCGTTCCTGCTTGTCAAGAGGCTTCCCGCGAGATTTCTTGTCCCGGATACTTACCACATGGGCAAACAGGCAGTCCCCAATTTCCTGATAATAGGACAAAAAAGTATACCAGTGCAGATATTCCAATGCACGGATTTCGCAGCCTGCAATTCTGTTGATGGGCGCGACAATCATCTCAAAGTCCTGCTCCCACGACATCAACGTCGGCTGCTTTTTTTGCTCCTTTTGGTCTTGCTCGTGGTCAATAAACCTGAAACATTTCCGCAGTGCTTCCTCATAATCTGAAAACGGAATATCGTCAAAGTCAGGGTAGAATATCTCAAGGGCGGCAATGGCGCGCTCCTCTTCCGTCAAATCTTTATCAGAAAGAGCGGCGAGGATATCCAGCACCGCTCTATAATCTGATTCAATCTGATATGTTTTGCCGTTTATCTCGGCTGACGTCGGGAGCGCGTAGATCAGCGCTTTCTTTTCGCCCATCTGTCCGTATACTGTTTTACTCTTGGGCTCAGTCTGGTTTTTTCGAGATCGAAACCAGCGTCCATCTCGTCGATGACAGCAAGCATAAGATTCGCCCATACCGGCAGACCATTTGCAAGCGCCATTACGTTTGTCCTGAACACTTCAGTACAAATCGGCTTTCCAAAAATTCCGTCGATTTTTTCGCGAATCTCCGCGTCGAACTGATCTGCCAAATCGAGAATTTTTTTCGGGTCCGTCTCGTTTTCGGCGCGTTTTGCGTATTCATGCTGTCTGGATTCCAACTCTTCGAACAGCGAAAACAGCTTTTTCGCAAATTCGCTGTCCGTAGGGTTGAACTCTACACTCACGCCGCCGTTAATTTGGAAGGACTGTACACCAGTATCAAATCTGATATCTGCCATTTATAGCCCCTCCTTACGCAGCAGAATCAGCCGTGAACGTAACTGCACCGTTGCTGCCGACCGCAGCCGTTCCGGTCGTGCGCGTACCGCCCAGCGTCACATCGAACGGCATGCCAACAAAACCGCCACCCTCACCGCCGAGGCTTGCGGGCTTGACCATTGTGCCGTCGTAACGCTCCGCGAAGACTGCTGTCTTGGCTGTGCCTGCGTAAAAATGAACGATAAGAACGTCCTGATTCGCCAGTGCTGCTGCGTCCTGGTCTTTGACAGCCAGGTTCCACAGCTTGACAAGCGCCGCGTCGCCTGCGTCCAGCTCGCACGGGTCAAAGCTCTGCGTGATGATGGGCTTCTTCATGGTGGTTCTTGTAGTGCCGAGAATATCCTTACTGGAATCCTCCTGCCAATCGTACTCCATGCTGGAATCCGTGACGCGTTTGCCGAACGGAGACCAGACAGGCGTAGACGCCTCGCCGGTATTCAGGTATGCGATCAGCAATTCGCGGTCAATGGTCTGGCCAGCAGTGGTATTAAAGGTCATGTCTGCCATAATTAAATCACCTCATATGTCAGTTTCATAAGAATTTGATGGTCTTCCGAGCCATCTTCGTACCGGGCGAACATTGCCGCGCGGCTGGACGCTTCCACACGCCTGACGCGCGTTCCGTCGCCCAGAGACGGGTGGTTTTGCATCGCCCAGTCCCCGAAACGATTCAGCATGGCGTCACATTTCAGGCGCTTGTCGTTGCTGTTGCCGGGAATAATGCGGGCGATGATCTTAAATTGGTATTCCGCTTCATGCCCGCCGAGGATGTATTTCTGCGTAATATACGCGCCCTGAATAGCGGACAGCGCCATACTTGCAGAATTCGCAGCGAGAAATTCATAGTTGATCGTTGCAGCTGGCATGTCGTCATCGGAAAAGGCGTTTGCCCAGATCATCATTTTTCTGGCAATGTCCTGCTCTTCCTCCGCGGATACCAGTTTTCTTTGCTTTTCAGAGGCCATTTTTCACCGCCTTATCCGCAACGCGGATCCATTTATCAAGGTTCTCAGCCTTTGAAGCCTCGAACCAGTGCGATTGTGCCTGCGCGTGTCCGGATGTCGTGAACACAAGGTTTTTGTCTGTCAGAACCTTCGTTCCGCCCTTCGGTGCGTATGTGCTGCCCGTCTCCGGGTCAACCATAACTTTCCCGTAATACAGAAACCGTGCATACGGTCCCGGATAGATGATTGCATTACCGTCCACCATTGTTCTCTGGTCGAGAGAGCCCGTCAGGAACGGCACATATGGGCTTGTATCCTTCCGCACCTGCGTTGCAACAATATGCTCCGCTTTGGTGCAGGCCTGCGCGAGCTTTTCCTGCAGCGCGTCAAATCCGTCTGCCTTTACGCTGAATTTCAGCATTACGAGCCTCCGACCTGCCAGTGCTGCATAGAAGGACTGCCGAAGTCCTTCATGTCCACCTTTGTCACTTTGTACACATCATCGTAAAGCATCTCGATCTGTTCTTCCGTCTTGTCCGGCTCGACTACTTCGCCCTTCACGAAGAATGTTGTGCCGCCGTTACCGTCCGTAGATAGCGTCCAGATTTTGCTTTTATCAGTTGCACGCCAGAATTCTTGCGGGCCGACGTATCGCTTTTCTGCGCCCGTCACGCCGTTTGCAGCAACCGCAGAGAACGGAATGTACAAATTCACCGCATCTTCTCCTTCTAGCCCGCTCGCGCGGACGTTGGCAGCTTTCGACGCTTGGAGCATTACGCCGTGAATTACTGTGATATAGCGTTTCTGCGTGTCATTGAAATCCTGGTCTTGCTCCTGCGTGACGTTGTAGATTGTTACGGTGTGGGGGGCGTACATGCTAAACACCTGCCTCTGTAAAGAAGCCCGGTATGGGCTAGATATTCACGCGTTACGCTTGCAAGGGCATTCTTCGCCTCCGAAGCCGCTTTCAATGCGGATACGGAAGAATCTCCGCCGCTGCGAAGCGTCCGGGAATAGCCGCCTACAGTCTCGCTCTGCAATTCTCCTTCTTCAGATGCAAGCCCGGCGGACACATTCTTTCTGGCAAGCTCCTGCGCTGTGTCGATCAGCATATACTGATCGACCAGAGCGCAGCAGCACATTTTAACGGCTTCGAGATCCGCGTAGTCTTTTACTCGGTTCTGCGTGTAATAATCGAGGAAGGAACTGGCGCGGACGGCCAGACGCTGGAAATCCTCCTCATTGATGCTGCCGTAGTAGCAGCCGGAGTAAAATTCATAGTCGGCATAAATCATTCGTACCAGCTCCTTTCATTTTTTACGAACCGACCGTGACGGTAGCCGTGCCGGTCTTGGTGCTGTCCTGCTTCGACTTTGCGGTGACGGTAATGCTCGTGGACGTCTCATTGGACGCGACCTTCAGCACGCCGCCTTCCGTGATAGACGACTTGGCGCCGCTCTGGCTCCACTCGACGTCGCCACTTACAATGCCTTCACCTGCAACGGAGGCGGAAAATGCTTTGCTTGCGCCCTTCGCCACGGTCGCGGTTGCCGGGGAGACAGTCACAGTGGAGACCGTTCCAGCCTTGCCGTAGACCGAGAACGGGAACGGATTGGCAATATCAACGTTATACGCGTTTACCGGATTCGCGATTTCCCAGCCAAGCCGCATGACCGCACGCAGCGCAACCATGTCGTTCTGCATGAGGTTATACGTGATGGCCTTCGTGGTCGGATCCTGAATGACGCCCTCGGTGAAGATCTTGAACGTCATGTCCTGCCGGATTGCATAGACCAACTGCGACCAGTCGCCGACGATCATCTGCGCCTGAGACGGGTCAAATGCGCCGTTCATCGGGAAGTACATATCCATCCCATCAAGGCCATAGCGGGTCGCGCCCTGCATATCGGACTTGAAGATGGGCTGGCCGGTCGTGTCTTTCAAGCCGCGAAGCTTTCCGCGCATCTGGATTGCGGACATAACGCCGTTCGGATTGAAGCCGTCAAGCTCGACCTTCGCGATCAGGCCGTTCTCGCCCATGATGTCGTCAAAGACGCTTGTGCCGACGGGTACGCCGTTTCCAGCAGCAATGGCAGAGGGCACAACGCCATCGCGCCACGTGGTGGGCTTGTTCGTGCCAAACAGGATGGAAGCGTCAATTACCTTGCCGAAAGCCTCGGTCAGTCTAGGCCTTACCTCGCCCCAGATGTCATAATCTGCGTCATCCAGTGCTGATTCGGGGATGGGGACAATAACCGCGATTTCCTCGGCATAGATTTTCTTCTTGTCCCACGCCATCTTCGTGGTCTGCTTGAAAGCTTCACCGGCTCCGGTATCAGTTGCTTCGCCGTTGACGAAGTACGCAGAGGGCAGCGCGTCCAGGACGTTGATGGTCTGCGTCTTGCTGGACATATTCGCCAGTCGCTTACCCATGCGCAGGACTGCGGATTCCGCGATAGCGCCCTGCATGATCTCGCGGGTTACAGGTTCCGGAATAAGCCCGGAAAGTGCATTTCTGTCAATAATATTCGGCATATGATTCTCCCTTCGTTATTTCAGAGCGCCCCGAATCAGGGCGTTCATCGTGCTGTTCATGTTTGTTTCTTTGGTTCCACCGCCTGCCGGTGCTGTCCAGTCGAACGTCGCCTTCTTGCGATTCGCTGTAAGCTCGTCGACAGCTTGTTCAAACGTGGTCTTGTCATTGACCATCTTCGAGGCCTTGAACGCGATAAACTCGGCATCCTCTCCGGCTAAGCCCTTGCTCAACACATACTTGTCGCGCCGCAGCTGCTCGACCTCTGCCTGCGATGCGGCCAGGGCCGCTTTGCTGTCCGCAAGATCCTTCGTCTGCTTGGCCTGCCGTTCCTGCTCGGTCTGCTGGCTGTCCTTCCATGTCCGGTATGCGGTGATTTCTTCCTCGCTGGGGTACTTTCTCCGTTCTCGGTCAAGCCGCGTCTGAATCATCTTGTCAACATCGGCCTGCGTAAACGTCTTTTCCTGCTCAAGCGCAGTGATTTCCGTGCCCTGCACGTTAGGTTCTTCTGACATAAAAATCTCCTTGTTTAACGACCTGTCGGTCGGTATTGATAAATAAGAAGAGCCAATTTGAAAATGGCTTCGGCGGCTTTTTTGCTTCAGCCCAGTCCATACACCTTTGTCCTTTCTCGCTGCTCCGGCAATCCTGCGGCCTTGCTGAACCTGCTATATTCTGCGTTCAGCCGCCGCAGCTTTATGTTCGCGGCGGTCGCGTCTTCGGAAAGCCCAGCTTCTTTGTATGCGTTTCTAAGCTTTTTCTGTGCGCGGATTTGCCGCTCTATGCGGCGCTGCATCTGCGTAGCTTCATAGGCTGTGTAAGTCTTTCCGTCAAACGTGCAGCCAAGGCCATCGTCGATATGCTCAAGCTGTTCGTCTGTGTAAGTTCGCTCCGAAACTCCCGGAACAAACGGGTATTTGTGATGCCTACAGTTTGCGCCTGTCAGACCGTCAACATATCCGTAACCAGTCGTTTCCACAAGGTCATCGTAAAGCCCCAGCGGGTCAGGTTCGCCGCTTTCGCTCTGGTAATAGACTTTCCCTTGCCAGTCTTTGTGGCTTGACCACGGCGACGCACCCGGCTTGTCACGCGCCCCAGAGTGCGCAGACACTTCAAAGTATCTCGTATCAAGGTACTCTGCGCTTTGGTTCGTGTACTGGTCGCAGATCTGATTCACGCCGGTCATGACAGCTCTCCGAACAGCAACGTCGATGTTGTCAACGTGTCCGCTTTCGTAGTTCACGACTTTCAGTCCGCCTGCAAGCTGTTGTACCGCAGACTTGATCGCCTGATTGTAGCTGATTGCCCCGCTCTGAATCTGCATAACAGCAGAATCCAACGCCCACTGATACGCACGAGCGGGCGGAAGCATCGTCCTTCCTTTGTCCACCAGAAAGCCCATAGACTGTGTGATATTATGAACTTCATCAAGCGTCTGCGCTCTGATTGCTTCGATGGTCGCAGTGTTCACCAGAATATCAGGCTTTGTCAGCCCTGCCATGTCGATAACCGATGTGTAATACTTCTGGTTTCTGGCAATAACATCGTCAAAAAGCTCCTTGAGCTTCTTCTCGCTGATTCCAGAGGTCTTGCGGATTGCTTTTTCAATCTCCTTCGTATCGATACCATGCGACCGAAGCGCCCGGATTGCCTGAACAGTCACTTCGTTCAGCTGATCTTTCAGCGCAAGCCTACTGCATATCTCATCGAGGAGCGTATCTTCCAATCCTCGGGACAGCTCTGCCAGATCCTCTGGGAGCGCATCAAGCAGTTCTGGGGTGAATGGATACCGGCTCATCTTTCACAACCCCAATAGTCCCAGTGTTTTCTCCAAATCCCATTACTCGACCTCCGATTCTTCCTCGGTTACCATGTCGCGCGCCTTCGGCAGCGCCGCCTTTGCGGTCGCCTCGTCCTCGTTCATCCACTTCATGCGGAACTCCCAGTCGTTCATGATGCCTGCGCTGAGAAGCTGCATATCGCGGGAGAAATCAGTAGCTTTGTCCTCTATGATGCTGTCATCGAAATCTATAGAGATTTCCACGTCTTCATTCAGACCGGCGTTCATAGCTGTGTTTCCCAACCGAAGCAGAATACGGCACAGCTCCACTAGCGCTTGTTCCAGCACAATTTCATGTTTCTTAATGGTGCGGAACATGGTGGAGTTTTCGCTGATAACTTGCGTTGCTGTCGCGACGCTGCCGCCGTCGAACCGGTAATAGGTTTCGCCGAAGCCGCACTTACTGGACAGTACGTTCAGTTGGTCTTGAAGTCCTACATTTAGCTGCTCGGTTCTCAGCGTCGGAGAAATTGTCTCTACAACGTTCCCTTGCTGCGTATCCTCCGGAAGCAGATAGAAACGCCGGTCGTTGTCATCAAGCGTCGGTTCATCGTCTTCCCACCTTGTGGCGGGCATTTTGACCATCATCATCATCGGGCCGTTTTCGAACTCGTTGACGTAGCAGTCATAGGCACAGTCAACGCCGCGCAGAACATCAATCGCGTTTGAGTACACAGGAATACCGACTGGAAGCAGATAGTCAAGATTGTTTGCGATGTTCGGTCTGTCGATGACGAACTGCCTCTTGTCGCTTCCCGTATGTACCACAGGGGGGATTCGCTCAAAGCCCGGAACATCGGTGAGCAGTGCGTCGGCAAGCGTTTCGTTTTCGTATCGGTAAATGCTGTTCTCGATGACGTAAAGCCCGCTTTCGTCCTTCCGATGGATCTGCAAGTACAGGTAATTCTTTCCCACTCGCGTGACCACGCTGTCGAACGCGCATTCTGTGATAAATCCATTCTGCCAAGCCAACGGAAAGATGTGCTCAATCGTCACATAGTCCAGCTCAATGCCGGAAACATCGCCCGGCACAACCTCGCCGCTTTCGTTGACGGCCTGCCCAACCACACGTGGAATGTACGCCACGGTTCCGAGCGCTGACTTCATTTCCTGCATTTCGTTTGCCTTGACCGTGAAGTTGTTCGCCGTCAGAACCCTGTCGATAAACTCCTGCTCCTTCTGGCCTTCAAGCGTGATCTGAACCTTCTCATTCATCAAGAGGTTTGCCCAGTCTTCACAAACCTTTTTCGCCATACCGAGGCTTGCACGGTTGCACTTCGTCCATTTGTGCCCGTTATATCGCCGGTATTGATGGAACCCCTTGACTTTGCCGACGTACCATGACTTCCAAAGGGACACGTATGTATAGAATTCCTCTGGGATTGTCGTATACCCGAGTTCCTTTAATTTATCGATAACCGTCATGCAATAACTCCCATTCTACGGCTCACAGGCTCTAAGGCGTACCTTGTCGCATCAATCAGATGATTGTTCTCGTCCGGGTATCCGCTGATAATATCGCCGTCTTTGTTTCTTTCATATTCGTAGCCCACGAACTCATCGTAGGCATGTGGCGTTCGTTTTCTATCAATGACAATCGTTCTCCTCTGCAGGAACTTCATACCGTATTCGACCGAACCAGGCCCCTTGACAGCCTCATACGCAGGCAATCCCATTGCCCGTAGGTCAGCAACGCTCTTCGGCTCGGCACTGTCGCAAATCGTCCTAATGTTGTTATACCCGCGCTGCTTTATCATGGTCGCGCTCTGCTCGTTGGATAGTTTATTTTGATAAATCTCGTCTAACAGATATATCGTCTCTCTCGCCCGATCATAATGCAGCCGTATAAAAGCAAACGGGTCTGGAAACCAGCCAAAGTCTACTCCCTGATAGATTCGGTCAAAGCTTTTGACTTCTTCGTCTGTGATCTCCCGCAGCTCGATCCTGTCAAACACATTTCCGCCGGTCCCTACCGGAATACCGAGATACTCATGCTGATACGCGCGTTCATCTGTCTCTTTCAGGTGTTCCGCTTCTGCAAGAAACTGTTCTCCCAGCCATTCAGGCGGTGCTTGCAAATACGTGGACTTGTGACACAGCCGGTCGGCCCGTTCCTCCAGGCTGTCCTTGTTTGCCCAGTTGTCGCGGCTGATCGGCGGGTTATAGCTTTCAAAGTTCCAGAACTTAGAGCCGCCGCGCATTGTGGACTGTAAGATCGTTCGTATTTCCGCCCGCCCGGCAAACTGGTCTTTTTCCTCAAAGTGCGTAACGGCAATATAGCCGAACGGGACCTTGATGGATTTAATCTTCATCGGGTCGTCCGCGCCCCGGAACATGATCTTCTGCCCGGTTGGCTTATAAATCAGCTCCATCGGGGAGACTTTGGCTTCCCAATATTCCGCCGCGCCGAGTTCTCCAATTGCCCAGACATACTGCGCATAAACGCTATCGCGTATCGTATTTGCGACCTTGCGAAGCACCAACGCATGGCAGTTTTTGTTTTCCTCCTGCATCAGCAGGGTTGGGACAATGATGGACACGAACGAGGATTTCAGAGAGCCACGCCCGCCGCTCTCGTCGTAGTGTGTATGGCCGTGCTGGAATACGTCACGCGCCACGCTATAAAAGGCAGGGCCGATTTTTTCGGACAACCGAACATCAGACATCGATAATCACCCGCACCGCATCTTCCGCGTTTGGCTTAAGTTCTGCTGCAGCAAGACGTTTCGCCAGGCTGTCTGCAGCCTTCAGGCGGTCAGAAAGCGAAGCGTCCATGCCAAATTGGTCCTTTACCTCTCCGCGCATAACAGCAGAATAAAACTGCAGCACCTCGTTTGCGTCAGCGACCAGCGCCGCTTCTTGTTCGTCCAGCCTGCGCTTTATATAAGCAGAAATAGCTGGTTTTGATAGGTTTTCTGCCGCAATCACTCTGCATGATGTTTCTTTGTACCCGGCCTTTTTCGCTGCTTCTGTCGCGTTCCCGGATTTCAGATATTCTTCGCAGAATCGTTTCTGCTTCGGCGTAAGCTTTTCATCCGCCATCGCTGTAAAGTCCGGCCAGCAGCTTCACCACATCCGCAATCTGGTGCGTTTCCAGCAGAGTGACGTTCTTCGGCTTTTCATCAGGTCGATATTCGTAAACCATGTATTTCGTCACCATCCTGTCATTTTTCGCGGAATAGGTCTGCATTTGATTGATTTTTATTTTGATTCCGTTGTACAAGAGCGCTGTTTGCAGCTTGTGTGCAAGGGCGTGCAAACTCGCCATAGCCGCTCATTTCTGCCTCATTCTTTCGTTCTCGTTTCTCCGTGTGTGAATAAATATATTTATTCACACCGGAGAACACGAGAACAGGAGGAGGAGGTTTCCGCAGAACGCTGCGGTGCCGATGAAAAAGGGCGTAGAGTTGATCTCTACGCCCTTATAGTAAATGTTAAATTTGGCTCTGGGACGCAGACTTTTTCATAAAAGCCCTCTTTTTTGCCCCACAAGGCGAATAAATTGCCTGTGCCACTCCTGCGCAGTACGCTCCGAGACGTAGCACGCTAGCGCGGCCCCCTGCAGCGTGTGCGTCCGCTTCCAAAGAACCAAGTCTATGATCCGGAGTCGCTCCGCGCCGTCAACGAGCTGTTCCGTCTCCGAGATTGCCTCCTCAACGGCAGCGCGCTCGGCCTTCGTCATCAGCCCGCCGCCCTTATAATTGCGGATCATCCACTTTGCATATGGCCACCAGCCGTAGCGCGGCTTACTCACGGCGCACGTCATTTCTCTTCTTGCAGCGGCTTACATCATTATACCGGATACACCCGCATGTGGTAGAGAAATACGCACATTGTGAGTTCTTGCACCCATCAACTGCCTTTTTGTCCAGCACATCCTTTGCCCATTCCCCGCGCGCCTTGTCCAGTTCATCTTTGTACGCCGCGCACAGAAACGCAGCATTAGTTATAACATGCCACAGAGCCGGTAAGCCGCTCTCATAGTCGAGCGCCAGCGGATTATCCCAGATATGCAGAACGTGGCGCAGAAGGGCGTCCAGCCACTTCTCACGCGGTACCTTGCGCCAGTCCTCCGCGTCGGCGTATTTTGCCTTTCCGAACTCCCGGACATGCATGATCGCCTCGATAGCCTCCACCGGTACGAGCGACGGCCTCGGCTTCCCATCGTCGTACTTTGCCCCCTTGATTTTGGGCTTTAGGCCGCCTTGCTCGTGGAATCCACAATTCGGGCATTTACCAGTTGAAAGCAGATCCTCGTCAAACTTCTCATTACACACGGGGCAAATATACCGCCCGTCCTTCGCTTTACCCCAATATTTATCCATCAATAGTGTACCCTCCCTTCGCGTTTTGCTCGATCGTATTTCCGCGCTCTGGCAGTCCTACCGATTGTTTCCATCCCGCGATTTATGTGCTCTACCTTGTTTTTGTTGTACGCATCCGCAGCCTTGCGATACTCTATGTATGCCTCGCACGTGGCATGCTTTGCCCCGCAGCCTTTCTCGGGGCAGCTGCCGCACGGAGCGGAATATGGGCTGATCCTTAAATCTCCCTGCATTCGTCCACCCTCACACAGACCCGCTTGTCTCCGACGCGCACAACGTATCCGGGCATGCTGCTGATGTATTCATATTTTTCCGCGTCGTACACTTCGCCCATGCGCGGACGCATGGCGGGATAGACCGGGATGATCGCCGTGATCTGGACCCGTACCTCATCCCATGCGCGATCGCGCCGCTTGCCCGTGCAGATCGGATGCAGCTTGCGCCATGCCCCGGCACACGCCCGACTGCATAGATACCGGCCATCCGCGCGCGGCTTGCAGGGCCGGGTGAATACCTTCCCGCAAACCGGGCAGGCCGCCGTGATATTTGCCATTACAGCTTTACCCCCTTGATGTACTTATCAAAATATGTGGTTGCAACGGCCATAGCCGCCCACATGTCGGCGGCGAACCCGTAAAAGAAACCTGGGTTCTTCTTTGTTCCCTTGCCGTAGTTCGGCTGGCCGGGCGCGTATCGGTCGACGAGAGCTTGACGGATGTTTGCATCTTTGGCAGATAGCGATCCGCACAGATCCAGCTTTTCTTCCCGGCGGAATATCCGCGTCGGCTCATAGCCTGTTTCCCACAGCACGATTTGCCAGAACCGGCCGATCCAGACACAGGTGTCGAACACTTCCTGCCCGACTGTCATGCCCATACCGGCTATCATTTCGATTACAACTTGCTGACAGTTCCACCGAAGTTTCTGCTCCAGCAGCTGCAGCATTTTGCGGTTCTCGATCTTCCCGGCATCCAGCACGCGGCGGATCTCTTCTCCGTCGTACTCGACCACCACATAGCCGGATCTGGTGTTGCCGGGGTCAATCGCAAGAATTGTTCCCACCTTGCAGCCTCCTTCCTGTCTCGCACGGCTTCATCTCGTCGCAACCACCGTATTTCGCGCAATGCGCTGCAAACAGCCCCTTGAATTCCGGGCATTTATGGATCACAAGTTTGCACATCAGTTTGACGACAGCTCGCGTCTCTTTTGCCGCCAACATACAGAGCCGTTTTTCTGCGATAGTCATCAGCTCTTCCGCGTTCATGTACCAGATCATGTTTACCGGCGCGTCCTGCCGCGCTGCGTTCCGGTCGTATTCGCTCTGCCGGTCATTCCGCTGTGACCGGATAAACGGCTGTGCGTGGACGTGGCGGGCTAAGTGGGTGCTTACCCAGTACGGCACACCCTCGAGATAAAACGCAAACTGCAGCGTCCGGATGGGGCTGTGCTGCGCCCGGAGGATGGCGTGTTTCCACTCCATGTCCGGGGCTGTCTTCATCTCTTTCCCAATGGTGACTAAAGCGCACTGCTTGGCCAGCGCCCAGTCCTCATCGGTGGGGTACTTCAAAAGTTTGACGATCATGTCTGCCTCCTATCCATGTCTTCGTAATCTTTGCATTCCTCACCGGAAAAGCACATATGCTCCAGGTCTTTCTCGGAGAACCGATCCGCCTTGTGCTTCAAGCATCGGTACGGGTAGACGTAGTTCTTCCTGTATTCCAGATTCCTGCAGGTCAAACAGCAATCCTGCATCAGTTTTCCTCCTTTCGCACTACCGGCGCAACATCAGAGGGCTGGCAGTTCATCGATTTCATTGAACCAGTTTCCAGATAATCACGCATAAGCCGCTCCTGAGAAATCGGGATGTTCAGATCAGGTCTGCCTGCCGTGCAGTAGATGTAGCACTTAAACGGCGTATCCATCTTCGGGCGTGTCTTACGCACCTCAATGGTCTTCCGCCCTTCCATGATCTTCTGGCACCACCCCGATCGAATGCTGATCAGTACAGCTTTACTCATGCCTTGCCTCCTGTTCCAATTCTGCGCGGAACCGTTGTTCCAGTTCAAACACGCCGCGCGGCTTGCCTTTGTAATAGCCTTTCATTGGCCTGTCTATTTTCCGTTGCAGGTCTTTCAGGCGCTCCCAGTATTCCGGCAGGTAAATATACATATTCCGCAGTTCCCGCAGGTTCTTGTTGCAGCAGCACCAGCACGAAACACGGTCCAGCACGTCATAAAGGCGGATCGTGCCCTCCATCCACGAAAACCCGTTTTCATAGCAATATGCCAGGGCGTCGGCTTCCGTCATGCCCCACTCCGCCAGCGGGTGCAGTTTATACGGCTTCCGTTCTTTTTCCAGTCGCGGCGTTTCGTCGGCAGCTATGCCAACGTAAACCATAGCGTCCCGCGCCTCCGCGTACCTGTCTATGGCTTTCAGCTTCCCCGTGGTTCCCCAGCGGCAGAGGCCGCCACACCAGCCATAACCTTGGTGTGTGCCTTTCTGCTTACTGCAAACCGGCCTTTCCAGCATATCAAACAGGAACGGGTTTTCCGGCTCCAGTCTGGTGTACTTGATCCCCAGCTGCTCCAGGCGGGGTAGCATTTGATCCCGTGTGTGGTAAATCGCCTCAAACTCCATTCCGGTATCGTAGAAAACCACCTCATTCAGCGGGTAGCCCTTGGCAATCAGCATTAGGAGCATGTCCAGGCTGTCCTTGCCCCAGCTGACACTTGCAATATGCCATTTCATTCCGCTTTTGCACCTCCAAACGCCGCCAGGTCGAAACAGGTCTGTTTCCCAACGTACTGGCGCCACGCCCATTCCAGCATGGCGCCCTGGATCTCCATTCGGTCGGCCTCAATGTTCGTGATATCCTGGCAGGCGTCACACACGAATCTCATACCATCGCCCCCGGCCGGGTGTCCGGCGTGCTTCTCTCGATCAGCATTTCCCGTGCAACGTCGCGTTCCAGCTCTGCTTTCGCCAGCGCTTTTTCGAGGCGGTGGATCTCGATGGACGCGGCCTGATTGCTTTCGGCCAAAAGAGTGTTGCGCTCCAGGCATTTCGTGGCATTATGCGCCACGGCCCTTCGTTCTTTTTCCTTCTCACAGGTCTGGCAGACATAGCGAGCTGCCAGCGATCTTGCCAGTTTTCCCAGAATTTTCATGTCTCATCCTCCTTGTTTTCTGCAAGCATCCGTTCGACCGCTGCCATCTGGAACGCCGTCAGATCGTCTCCGTGGTTCTGCACGCCGTGCCGCATTTTCTCCGCGCCCTTCGGCGGTTTCTCGAACAGCCGGTTGACAGCAACCTCTTCCAGCGGATTCAGCGGGTCATGGTGCCCCTGCACACCGTAGCCGGGCTTTGCAGCGCGGCTGTACTGTGCAGGCTGTGTTCCGCCCTTGTCCTGTTCTTTTGCCAGCCAGCGGACAATAAACGCATTGATCCCGCGCTTTGTTTTCCGTTTGGCCGGATTTGCGTCCAACCAGCCCCTCATATTCCGCAGCTGCTGTATCACGTCGACAGCAGGGTACAAGCCCGCCCATTCCTGGCATTGCTCCACGGAAACGGAATATCCCGTTCCATCATTCAGCGGCAGAGAGATTGCTGGCGGCGTGGATGCCGCTTGCGGCTCCGCGCTATCTTCCGCATCTCGAATAGCGAATTCGATTCTCGATTCTCGATTCTCGAATACGGGAACATCTGCATGCATTTGCTTGCAAATGATTTCATCCGCTTGTTTCCCATCATCAGGCGACGGGAATTTGCTTACCTTCGCACGCTGCGTCTGATACTTGCCCCATGTTGGTAGGTAAAGGAAGCGCTTGCCCTCAAACACATACAGAGCAATCAATCCAGCACTCGCCAGCCCATGAAGAGCATTTTCTACAGTTTTGAGCGTGAGGTTTTCTTTCAGCGGGAAGAGGCGGTTTTTCACTACCGCCGCTCTCCCGTCAAAGCGTCCGAAATCATCACAGTTTACAATGAGCCGATAAAACAGAACTTCTTCAAACCACGAGAGTTTGTCGACGCTATCGCTTGTGCAGATGCTTTCCCGAATAATTCTGTTCGGCATATTTCAGCCCTCAGAACGGAAGCTCGTCACCAAGCCCCATCTGCATATCGGGTTCGGCAAAAGGTAGCGGCGTCGAATCCGACATCTGCTGGAAGCCTCCGCTGGAAACATCTCTGTCCTGCCGCTTCTCGGCAAAATAGCACCGGTCTGCAAGGATCTCCGTCGTGCGGCGTTTATTGCCCTGCTTGTCTGTCCAGTCGCGCTGCTGCAGACGGCCTTTGACTGCCACGAGCTGCCCTTTGGCAAAATACCGGCCGACGAAATCGGCGATATTTCTGAACGCGACAACATCGAAGAAATCAGTCTCCCGGTCCTGCCCCTGCGGTGCATAGTCGCGCTCACAGGCCAGTGAAAAGTTCGCAGCGGTGGTTCCGTTCTGCGTCATACGGACGTCCGGGTCGCGCGTCAGGCGGCCCATCAAGATCACTTCGTTCAGCATTTATGTATTCCCCTTTCCCTGTTTCTGTGCGCAGCCCCAGCAGAAGCAGCGCCCAAACTTTTTTGTTGTCTGCTCCGCAATGCTCATTGCAGAGTAAGCATGTCCGTTGATCGTCTCGCCGGTGATCTCTTTCCCGCATGCGGAACACTTAAAGAGCATCTCCGGCTTCTTTGCAGCCTCGGCGGGCTTCGCAGCGGCGGGCGGTTTCCGCCCGGACGCTCTCCCGGTTTCTCTGGCATATTCGTCTGTATCTGCATCCTTCGTGTCGTCGATGGCGAACAGACCATTTAGCGCGTATTTGCGGGCATAGGAGCTGGCCGTGCCGGTCACCTGCGGTTCGTCCATGCCCTTCTTGCTCTCCGGCTCCCGGGCGAAACCGAACGTGGTATATTCGCCCTCGCCGTCAGACAGAGTCGCCTTTGCCTTGACATAGATCCGGTTCCCACTCTCTACAATCTCGTCCGAGATCGTCAGGATGCAGCCCTGCGCCTGCAGCAGGGGCTTTACAGCCTCTAAAATGCTCTCGCAGGAGCGGTATTTGTAGCCGCCGAAGTTGTTGGTCTTGTCCTTTGGCGCTTTCAGCTGCGCCTGAATGGCGATCAGCTTTTCTGTAAGCTTCATCCATCTACCTCCACAAATTCGCCGTTTTTCAGCCGATACCTGGTATCGGCCTTGATCTTCTCGCCGTCGACGTATTCCGTCTTCACGCAGCGCGGAACGGATCGCCCCTTTTCTTCGGAATATTCCCACTCCGCAAGCGTGATCCAACTCCCGATTTTTGCTTTTACCGTACAGCCATGACCTGCGCAGCAGATCACGGAGTCGACGCCGGTACTATTGATCTGGGCGGAGTTGCCCGAGCTGCCGATCTGGGCGTAGTTGCCCGAGCTGCCGATCTGGGCGGAGTAGCCCGAGCTGCCGATCTGGGCGTAGT